>JAEEGG010000792.1_pt1 | contig 92449 bp, 70 predicted proteins | sample 9134161 | NCBI WGS metagenome assembly JAEEGG01 (sample SAMN16246543, study PRJNA631951) | gut metagenome | biome: gut microbiome; feature: rumen; material: CR-attached | host: Bos | place: Iran: Karaj | collected 2018-10
AAAAAACCAATAAAAACAAGAAAAACAAATAAAAACATTTTGGGACAATAGCTGTCACTTTGCCCGCTGCGTAGCTCAATGCGCAGCTTAATGCGCAGCCATTCCCCCCCTTGCAAAGGGGGGGCAGGGGGGGATTCACTCTGCGCAGATGAATCCCCCTCTAACTCCCCCTTTGCAAGGGGGAGAATTGAGTTACCTCTGCAACGGCTACATGACGGCGCAGCCCTTCCCCTCCTTTGGAAAAGGAGGGGAAGGGCTGCGCACAGTTTTGTAGAAAGATAATCAACCATCAACTCACATCATTCGCGACGCAACTATGTCAATCCATACAGGTCGAATTGTTTTTATTTGTTTTTCTTGTTTTTATTGGTTTTATTTAAGGCCGCTTCGCGGTATCAACTGACCGAGTTAGCGACGTAACTATGCCTGATTCCAACCTCATTGTACGTAATTTTGCCGACAAGTGAGCGAAGTTACTGCGTCTCGGCAAAAAAAGAAATGATTTCTTTTGTTTTGCTCTCAACTTTTCATAACTTTGCCAACGAAATGTGCTACCAATCACGAATACATTAATAATATGCAGAGCAACATCATACTATATACGACAGATAGCGGGAGTGTAAGCATTCAAGTGCAGTACGAGGACGGCACTTTCTGGCTGACGCAGAAACGGATGGCTGAGCTGTTCGGAGTGGAAGTGCCCACGATAAACTACCATCTGAAGGAGATTTATAACAGTGGTGAATTGGAGGAAGAGGCAACTATTAGAAAAATTCGAATAGTTCAACAGGAAGGCAAACGGAATGTGGAGCGTGAACTTGACTTCTATCACCTGAAGGCCATCTTGGCTGTAGGCTATAGGGTAAACAGCAACGAGGCAACGGCTTTCCGCCGATGGGCAACAAACACGCTGGATGAGTTTGTAACCAAGGGTTATGTGCTTGACAAGGAACGGTTGAAGCAGGGGACACAGTTCGGCAAGGACTACTTCAAGGACCTGCTGGAACAGATACGTGAGATTCGTGCCAGCGAGCGCCGTTTCTATCAAAAGATTACCGACATCTACGCCCTTTCCACTGATTATGACAAAGATGCCCCTCAGACACGCGAGTTTTTTGCAACAGTACAGAACAAGTTGCACTGGGCCATATCTGGAAAGACCGCAGCAGAGATTATCTACTATACAGCCGATGCGACGCAGCCGCACATGGGCCTGACGACGTGGAAACATGCGCCAGAAGGAAAGATTCTGAAATCGGACGTGACCGTGGCCAAAAACTATCTGTCAGAAAAGCATATCAAGGCACTTGACCGCATCGTATCGGCCTATCTCGACTTGGCAGAAGACCGCGCAGAACAGGAGCTTCCAACGACGATGGCGCAGTGGGCACATATCCTTGATAACTTCCTGACCGTTGCTGAGCGCCCTCTGCTGATGGATGCAGGCACCATATCGGCACTGGAGGCCAAGATAAAAGCAGAAAGTGAGTATGAAGTGTTTCGCAAGATTCAAGACCAACAATATGTGTCTGACTTTGATAGGGAAATAAAGCGGTTAAAGGGCGACAACTGAGCGAAGTTATTGCGTCACAGAAAAAAAGAAATGATTTCTTTTGTTTTGCACTCTACTTTTCGTACCTTTGCCAACGAATTGTCAACCAACCCATAAAATTCTAAAATGAAAAAGCTATTGCCCCTGCTGATGCTCCTCGTCACACTGACGGGTAGCGCACAAGTGAACACCGCGGAACCCGTGAAGAACCCGATGCTGTGGGCCGACGTGCCCGACCCCGACGTCATCCGCGTCGGAGACACCTTCTACCTGGTATCCACCACCATGCACCTCATGCCCGGCGCACCCGTCATGGCGTCGAAAGACCTGAAGAACTGGCAGACAGTGGGCTACATCTTCGACCGCCTGACCGACTCGCCCAAGTATGACATGCAGGAGGGCACGGTCTACGGACGCGGACAGTGGGCCACATCGCTGAAATATCACGACGGCAAGTTCTATGCCCTGCTGGCTCCCAACGAGGGCGGCCCGATGGGCGACACCTATATCTTCAGCGCCCCGAAGGCCGAGGGGCCGTGGACGATACACGCCCGTCTGCGCCATTTCCACGACGCCACGCTCTTCTTCGACGACGACGGCACGCCTTACGTCTTCTTCGGAACCGGCGAGATGTGCCAGCTGACACGCGACCTGAAAAGCGTCGTAGAGGGCAGCCTGCGCCATTACTTCAACCGCGAGCCCGACGAGCGCGGACTGCTGGAGGGCACTCGCGTCATCAAGCACAACGGCACCTACTACGCCCTGCTCATCAGCCATGTCTATGCTCCCGGCCGTCATCGCCGTGAGGTGTGCTACCGCACGAAGGACCTGAACGCCACGTGGGAGAAGCAGACCATCCTGGAGAGCGACTTCGGCGGCTTCTCCTACCTGGCCCAAGGCACCATCGTGGACACTGAGGAGGGCGACTGGTACGGCATCATGTTCCAAGACCGTGGCGGCGTTGGCCGCGTGCTGACGCTGTCGCCTGTGCGCTGGATTGACGGCTGGCCCATGCTCGGCGACGAGAACGGCAAGGTACCTGCCACCATGCGCCCCTACAGGAGCAACCAACCGGAAACGTCCATCGTCTGCGCCGACGACTTCTCCGCACCGCAGCTTGGCCTGCACTGGCAGTGGAACCACAACCCCATAGCTGACGCATGGAGCCTCACCGAGCGCCCGGGATTCATGCGCCTGAAGACCAGCCGCATCACGCCACACATCTTCCTCGCCCCCAACACGCTGACGCAGCGCATGGAAGGCCCTACGTGCAGCGGCAGCGTCTGCATAGACGTCAGCCACATGAAAGACGGCGACTGCGCCGGACTGTCGGCCTTCAACGGCGACTCAGGCATCCTCACCGTCAAGCGTAAGGGCAGTAAGTTCTTCTTGGAGATGAGCGAGGAATCGGTGAAGCTGACCGACCGCGAGAAAGCCGTCAGCGATGTCAGCCAGAAAGTTGTAGAGGCCGTGGAGCTGAAACTGCCTAAGAAGTCGGCCAATGTTTGGCTGCGCCTTGACGGCGACTTCCAGCCCGGCCACAACGATGCTGCCAACTTCTTCTACAGCCTCGACGGAGAGCAGTGGAACGCCATCGGCACGAAGAACTACCGCATGGTCTTCGACTACCGCCGCTTCTTCATGGGCTCGAAGTTTGCCATCTTCAACTATGCCACGAAGAAGGCCGGCGGCTACATCGACGTAGACTGCTTCAACTACCAAAAAACAGCAAAATAGAAAAAAAACGGGAAAAATGATACGAGTTACAAAAAAAGTTTGTACCTTTGCAGCCCGTTAGAGAGTGTATATGTGTAACTTAGAGCTGTTTAAGATCAATCTGAAGGCCCTGAAGCAGGATGAAACGCCTTTGCAGTGGGAGCTGGACGACCGTTTCTTCCAACAGCTGGAAGGCGCACAGTTGCAGTGCGGCTCGCTGCATGTGTCGGGGTCTATACGCAAGGCCGTCGGCTTTTTTGAGTTGCTACTGCACACTGTCGGCACTGTAGAGGTGACCTGCGACCGCTGTCTGGAGCCTATGCGCCAGCCCATCGAGGCTGACTTGGACACGACGGTGAAGCTGGCCGCTGAAGACTCCTACGACGACGACATCATCACCGTTGACGAGACACGGCCCGTGTTGGACACGGCGTGGCTCATCTATGAGTCGATAGCACTGGCGGTACCCATCCGCCACGTTCATCAACCTGGCGATTGTAACGTGGCCATGAGCGAGAAGCTGCAACAGCTCTCGGCTGCCCGAAGCAGCGATGCGGACGCACAAGAAGACATCGACCCGAGGTGGGAGGCCCTCAAAAAGTTGAAAGTGAAGAGCGAAGACTGAAGTGCTTTGCTCCCGCTTGTACAAACAGAGAACAGTAAACAATAATAGTAAATTGTAAATCGTAAAAAATAGTAAACAACCATGGCACATCCTAAAAGAAGACAGTCAAACACTCGTACCGCTAAACGTCGCACACACGACAAGGCCGTAGCCCCCACACTGGCAGTATGCCCCAAATGCGGCGCTTACTACATCTACCACACCGTTTGCCCCACATGCGGCTATTATCGTGGTAAAGTAGCTATCAAGAAGGACGAAGAAGTAGCTGAATAATGGGAAAGATCAACGCTGTCATCACTGGCATCGGAGGCTATGTGCCCGACTACATCCTCACCAACGAGGAGCTGTCGCGCATGGTAGACACCAACGATGAATGGATTATGACGCGTGTCGGAATCAAGGAGCGCCGAATCCTCACCGAAGAGGGTCTCGGCACTTCCTATATGGCGCGCAAGGCCGCCAAGCAGCTCATCAAGAAGACGGGCGTGAACCCTGACGAGATTGATGCGCTGGTGGTGGCCACATCGACGGCCGACTATCACTTTCCCTCTACAGCCAGTATCGTTATCGGCAAGCTGGGCCTTAAGAACGCTATGGCGTTTGACTTCTGGGCCGCTTGCTGTGGCTTCATCTACTCGTTCGACGTTGTGACGTCGATGATTCAGAGTGGCCGCTACAAAAAGATTATTCTCATCGGCGCGGACAAGATGTCGTCGGCCACCGACTACAAAGACCGCTCCACGTGCCCGCTCTTCGGCGACGGTGCAGGAGCAGTGCTCGTCGAGGCCACCGAGGAGGAGGGCGTCGGACTGATGGACTCCTATCTGCGCACCGACGGCATCGGGCTGCCCTTCCTGCACATGAAGGCCGGAGGCAGTGTCAGCCCCGCCAGCCACTTCACAGTTGACCACCGTATGCACTTCACCTATCAGGAAGGGCGCACCGTCTTCCGCTATGCCGTCACCAACATGTCGGCAGACAGCGCACTCATAGCCGAGCGCAACGGACTGACGAAGGACAACATCCAGTGGATCATCCCGCACCAGGCCAACATGCGCATCATCGAGGCCGTGGCCAAGCGCCTGGAGCTGCCCATGGAAAAGGTGATGGTGAATATCGAACACTTTGGCAACACATCAGCAGCTACCATTCCCCTGGCATTGTGGGAATATGAGCCGAAGCTGCGCAAAGGCGACAACATGATCATGACCGCCTTTGGAGCAGGCTTCGTTCACGGTGCCAACTACGTGCGCTGGGGATACGATGGAAAATAACATTAAAAAACTAAAGCAATGAAAAAGCAATTTTTAACCCTGGCTGCATCAGCAGCCCTCGCAGTGCTCACACTGGGCAGCTGTGCAACCATCAACAGCGGCGCAGCTATTGCAGAGAAAGGTCCCGTAGGCCAGAAGGTAGGCGAAGCAAAGAGCAACATTATCCTTGGCCTTTGGTCATCGAAGGGCGAGCAGAACAACCTCGCACAAGCTGCAAAGAATGGCGGTATCACAAAGGTATCGCAGGTGGAGTATATCGACAAGAGCATCCTGTTCGGACTCTTTATCGAGCACACTACCCGCGTTTACGGTGAGTAATACTGGGCAGGAAGAATCATTGCTCGCTGCCTATTCTCCGTGAATGTGGCAGCACTGGAACAGAACTTAATTGGTAGCGGCTCCCTCAGGGAGTACGCTACCTTTTTTTCGCAAGTTTTGGAGTTAAAGGAGTTAAAGGAGTTAAAGGAGTTAAAGACAATAGCTTTGCTATGGATTTCAACCCATAGACAAAGGCTTCTCATGGAGAGTCATTTGTCTTTAACTCCTTTAACTCCTTTAACTCCTGCAAGACCGAGCGGAGCGAATGCGAAACTTGAAACCCTTCATAGAAAAGATTTATGCCTTCCGCTTCAGCTCTATGCGGAAGGTAGTGCCGCGTCCCACTTCCGACTGTTTGACGAAGATACGCCCACGGTGATATTCCTCTACGATGCGCTTGGCTAACGACAGCCCCAAGCCCCAGCCACGCTTCTTCGTCGTGAAGCCGGGCCGGAACACGTTGGGGATGTTCTTCTTCTTGATGCCCTTGCCAGTGTCCACCACTTCCACAGCCACCGTGTCGTATTCCTCCAAGAGCCACAGGTCTATCTTGCCCGGCTGCCCCTCCATGGCGTCGACGGCATTCTTGCAGAGGTTCTCTATGACCCACTCGAAGAGCGAGGCGTTCATCTTGACGATGACGTCGTGGCTCGGATAGTGGCCGCTGATGCTCACTTTCTGCGAGGTGCGCTTGTCCATATAGTCGATGACATGGTCGAGGACAGTGTTCATCGAGGCATCGACAGGCTCTGGCTTCGATCCAATCTTCGAGAAGCGCTCGGCAATACGCTCCAAGCGCTTCACGTCATGCTCCATCTCGGGTATGAGATCATCCTTCGGATAGGTCTCCTTCAGCATCTCCGTCCAGGCCATCAGGCTGCTGATGGGCGTGCCCAGTTGGTGAGCCGTCTCCTTCGACAGGCCCACCCACACCTTGTTCTGCTCAGCCCGCTTCGACGAGAGGAGAGCGAAGATGGCCACGACGACGAAGATCATCACGATGCCGAGCTGCCAGTAGGGATACTGCGTCAGGCGCTTCAGCAGCGTCGACTCGTCGTAGCACACCAGGAGGTAGTCGCCTTCGCCCAGGTCGATGGTGACGGTGTCGCCGGCCTGCCGCATCTTCCGCGCATAGCTGTCAACATGCAGCGAGTCCTCAATGTTACGGTATTCCATCACCTGTCCTGCGGCATCTGTCACAACGACGGGAATGGTGGTGTTGCCTTCAATGAACGCCAAGGCCAGCGACAGGTCGGTCTCGCTGTCGGCCTCCTGCACGAAGTTCATGGCCTTCGCCCAAAGATCCATCTTTGTGCGCTCCTCCTGCTTCAGGTCGCTCACCAACTGATGGCTGACGAAGAGCGAGGCAGCGGCAATCGCCACGGCTGCCACCACGAGGATGATTTTCACTTGTCTGATTCGGTCAGTCCACTGCATGGGAGGCTGTTTGAAGTAAGAAGTTAGAAGTAATAAGTGAGAAGTCGTTGGAGGATGGGATTTGTTACTAATAGTTATTGAGAAGCTCTTCATGCCGTTTTCGCTTGTTCTCTTTCCTGTTTTTCCATTTCTTGGGAATGAGATACTTCAGCAGCCCGAAGAGGTTACCATTGGGATTGGCGCCGGCCAGCTGCGCCTCGATGCGCCCCTGCTTCTGAATGCGCTTCTCCAGCTCGCTCATGCCGTCGTCTTCCTTCTTCCCCTTGCCCAGCACCAGCACCTCGCCCAGGTTGTTGAGCTTGGAGATGAGATACACGGTGTCGGCCGTCTGATAGGTGTTAACCAGACTGCTCTCGTAGTTGACGTGAGAAAAGAGGAAGGTGTGCAGGCTGTCGGGAACGGTGATGCGCCCCAACGAGTCAGTGACAGCGATGAAGTGGTGGCTCTGCACGTTGACACCCCGCAATGGAGCGCCGGTCTCCACATCGACCGTCACCAGCCTGCGCTGGGCCGTGGCAGTGGCCACGCACACCATCAGCAGGAAAAAAACGAGCTTTACAGCTTTCATCAGTGCAAAAATAGGCAGAAAGCCGCACGCAAGCAAATTCTTTATGCAAAATTAAGCACTATTCGCAGTAGTTTACAGATTTTTTCGTGCTGTGCGGATGAAACAAGACATCGTTGCGTCGCTATCTATGTCTGATTCCAACCTCACAGTACGGAATATTTTTTGAAACAATCTGCATTTTCTTTGTTCTTCTAATGTTTTTTTGTACCTTTGCCACGTAATTGTGCTTCTACGAGCGAATGACATTCGACATTACCCATATCGAAGAGACAGAATCCACCAACCGCTGGCTGATGGAACACGCTTCCAAGCGTGCCGACGCCGTGTCACAGGACCTGGTGGTCTGGGCTGATTATCAGACGGCAGGCCGGGGCTGCGGCACCAACACGTGGGAGAGCGAGCGCGGCAAAAACCTGCTGTTCTCGCTGCTTATCCATCCGCATGAGTTGAAAGCCAACGCACAATTCCGCATCTCAATGGCTATATCGATGGCCATCGTCAACGCCCTCAACGCTTACATCTCACCCCTCACCACTCTGCCCTCACCTCTGAGCATCAAATGGCCCAACGACATCTACTGGCACGACAGCAAGCTCTGCGGCATCCTCATCGAGAACAGTCTGTCGGGGGCTTTTGTCCGCGAGAGCATCATCGGCGTGGGGCTGAACGTCAACCAGACACAGTTTCTCAGCGATGCCCCCAATCCTGTGTCGCTCCGTCAGATTACCGGCCGTGAGCACGACCGCGAATCGCTCCTGCACCGTGTGGTTGAGCATTTCACGCTCAACATCAATGCCGATGATTACCGCGCCCTGCTCTACCGCCGCCACGGCTTTCATCCCTACCATGACGCTGAAGGCGACTTCGAGGCAGAGCTCATCACCGTGGAGGACGACGGCCACCTGCTTTTGCGCGACAGCGAAGGGAAACAGCGGCGCTATGCCTTCAAGGAAGTGCAGTTTACAATAAACAATAAACAATAAACAATAGACAATAAACAATAAACAATAGCCAACAAACAACAATCAATAAAAATAGTCAATAACCAAAAACAAATAAACAATAAACTATGGTACGATTTAAGAGAATTCTGTTGAAGCTCTCAGGCGAGAGTCTGATGGGCAAGCAGGGTCATGGCATCGACCCTGAGCGCTTGGGCGACTATGCCCGCCAGATTAAGGAAGTGCACGACATGGGTGTGCAGATAGGCATCGTCATCGGCGGCGGCAACATCTTCCGTGGCCTCAGCGGTAGCCAGAAAGGCTTCGACCGCGTGAAGGGCGACCAGATGGGCATGTGCGCCACGGTCATCAACTCGCTGGCCCTGTCGTCGGCCTTAGACAGCGTCGGTGTGAAGAACAAAGTGCTGACGGCCATCCGCATGGAGCCCATCGGCGAGTTCTACTCGAAGTGGAAGGCCATCGAGGCGATGGAGCAGGGTCTGGTGTGCATCTTCAGCGCCGGCACCGGCTCACCCTATTTCACCACCGACACCGGCTCGTCGCTGCGCGGCGTGGAGATAGAGGCCGACGTGATGCTGAAGGGCACGCGCGTGGACGGTGTCTATACCGCCGACCCTGAGAAAGACCCCACGGCCACGAAGTTCAGCGACATCACCTACAAAGAGGTGCTCAGCCGCGGCCTGAAGGTGATGGACCTCTCGGCCATCTGCATGTGCCAGGACAACAACCTGCCCATCTATGTCTTCAACATGGACATTGTCGGCAACCTGATGAAGGTGATGCAAGGCGAAGACATTGGCACGCTCGTTCATCCGTAACGATGTCGCCTTCATCTATTTGACTTCGTATATTATGATGATTATCCGCTACCTTACCACCAACGATTGACAGGTTCACAGGTTTTTCCCTTCTTTATGGCATGGCATGACAGAAGTGTACATACTGGCGGTAAGTGAGCGGATAATCGTTGTATTTTATCATTACTAAATATCAAAACTAAACGATTTGCTTCAGACAAATGAACAAGAAGAATTATTTCACATGGGCTTTGGCCACTGTCATGGTGGCCGGCGATGAAGAATGAAGCCGCTATGTTTTTCCGTCATCCAGCAACCATGAAACAGCGCCTCATCCTCCTTCTCATCCTGCTGAGCATCGGCACAGCGCCACATGCCCAGGCCCAGACGTTGCTGCAAATGCTGCACCGCAACGACAGCCTGCTGACCGAGCGCTACCGAAGCGGCAATATCGACACGATGTACATCGCACGCCCACAGGCCAAATGGACCTTCACGGCGCGAATGAATGAGTCGGGGGCAGAGATTGAGGTAGAAGGCAACGAGCAAGGACAGCATTTCTTGGCCGAGATGGAGGCCAACAGAAAGGGCACACTCAGCATGGCGGTGAGCTACCTCGGAGTATCGCTCAGCGCTGCGCTCAATCCCGCAAAGCTGTTGGGAAGATACAGCGACTACGAGCTGAACTTCAACTCCTACGGCAAGCGCTTCGGCTTCGACATCATCTACCAGGACGCCCACAACTTCACCGGATGGTACGACCACGAAGGCATGGAGCGCATCAACCTGCCGGCCGACATGCTCAAGGTGAAGACACTCAACCTCAACGCTTTCTACGTCTTCAACAGCCGGCGCTTCTCCTATCCTGCTGCCTTCACGCAGAGCTACATACAGCGGCAGTCGGCCGGAAGCTTCATGCTGGCAGCCTCAGCCATGGGGCAGCACGCCACGCTGGAATGGGAACAAGAGACGCAGCTGAAGATGACAAACATCGCCATCGGAGGAGGCTACGGCTACAACTACGTACCGGCACGAGGATGGCTCCTGCACATCTCAGCGCTACCCACATTCATCGTCTACAGCAACACGAAGATGAAGTTCGGCGACACAAGAGCGCCGCTGCACTACCACTTCCCAGAGGTCATCATCACAGGGCGAGGCGCTGTCGTCAAGCAGTGGGGCAATAAGTTCGCCGGTATGTCGATGGTCTACAACTTCACCAACATAGGCCATGAGGAAAGCCTCGCCGTGCACAACATGAAATGGAGAGTAAGAACATTCTTCGGCATACGTATTTAATACGCCTACCAAACCTACAAAACCTACCAAACCTACTGAACCTACAAAACCTACCCTAAAAAAAAAACAACAACCATGAAACGACTCTTTTTAAGTTTATCATTGACAATGTGTTATCTGTTGTCGCAGGGCCAGGGCTGGCCGTCGCAGTACGGCGGCGTGATGCTGCAGGGCTTCTACTGGGACTCCTTCGACGACTCACAGTGGACGGAGCTCCTGGCACAGACCGAACAGCTGAAGGGCACCTTCGACCTGGTGTGGCTGCCACAGAGCGGCAACTGCGGAGGCACCTCGATGGGCTACGACGACATGTGGTGGTTTAACAACTACAACAGCTCCTTCGGCAACGAGCAGCAGCTGCGCAAGCTCATCAACACCTACCGCGAGAACGGCATCAAGACCATTGCCGACGTGGTCATCAACCACCGCAAGAGCAGCAACGGATGGTTCGGCTTCCCCACAGAGACCTACAAAGGGGTGACCTACTCCATGAGAGCTGCCGACGTGTGCTCCAACGACGACAACGGCAAGGCGCGGACCGAGGCCAACCGCTTGGGCGTCACCTTGGGAAATGCTGACACCGGCGAGGGATGGGACGGCATGCGCGACCTGGACCACACAAGCCAGAACGTGCAGAACACCGTCAAGGCATACCTCGACTTTCTGAAGAACGACCTGGGCTATGCCGGCTTCCGCTACGACATGGTGAAAGGTTACAGCGCCACCTATACCGGCATGTACAACACCTCGGCCAAGCCAGAGTTCAGCGTGGGCGAGTGCTGGGACGGCACCAACACCATCAAGAACTGGATTGAGGGCACAAAGGTGAACGGCGAGATACAAAGCGCCGCCTTCGACTTCCAGTTCCGCTACACGGTGCGCAACGCCATGAACAACGCCAGCTACAGCCGCTTGGCACAGCAGAACGACGGCAACTGGCCCCTCGTCAGCAGCAGCTACCAGACGGGCAAGTACCGCCGCTGGGCCGTCACCTTCGTTGAGAACCACGACACGGAGCGACGCAGCAATGCCGCCCAGGACCCCTTGAAGAAGGACACCCTGGCCGCCAATGCCTACATGCTGGCCATGCCGGGCACGCCCTGCGTCTTCCTCAAGCACTGGAAGGACCACGCCTCGCTGATCAAGGCCATGGTGGCCGCACGCAAGCTGGCCGGCATCCACAACGAGAGCACCTACAAGAACGTGGGCAGCGCCGTGCAGTATTATGCCAACACGGTGGATGACCGCCTGCTCGTCGTCGTAGGCACCGTCAGCGCCTACGAGAGCAAGATAGACCGGCAACAGTGGGCCAAGGCCGTGACAGGTCATCACTTCGCCTACTATCTGCCCACTAGCCTGCAGACGGCCTACGCCGACCTGCCCTCCGGCACCTACGAGGGCAAGCAGCAGGTGCGCCTCGCTGCCATCGCCACGGGCAATCCGCAGCTGGTCTACACCACCGACGGCTCCACGCCTACAGCCAACAGCACCAAGGTGGCCGACGGCACATTCATCAGCATCGACACCGGCACCATCACACTCAAGGTCGGCCTGCTCAAGGACGGACAGGTGAGCGGCATCGTCACACGCGATTATGTGGTGAAAGAGAAAGAGAGTGAGCGACCCGTCGATGTGCCGGCCTTCTGCACTGTCGCCGAGAACGAGGTGTGCGCCTTCTTCGAGGCACCGGCCACCTGGACCAGCACCGTCTGCTGCTGGGCGTGGACAAACACACCCTCAGACAATTTCACCTTCTCCGAGCGCCACAACTGGCCCGGTGCATCCTGCACAAAGCTGGGCACGGCCGACAACGGCAATGCCGTGTGGAAATGGACATGGGACGGCACAAAGCAGAACAACTCTGCAGCCACGCAGCCTGCCTTCATCATCTTCAGCAACAACGGCAGCCCGCAGACGGCTGACCTCGTTTTCCAGAACGGCGGCTACTACAACAAAGACGGGCTGAAGGCAACCGTCACGCCCTCCAGCATCGAGCCGATAGCCGTGGAGTCGCAGCAAGCGGAGCAACGCTACGACCTGCAGGGACGCCGCGTCAACACCGCCACCCTCAGGCCAGGGCTCTACATCGTCAACGGCAAGAAAACTGTCGTACGGTGAGGTTGGAATCAGACATAGTTACGTCGTTAATTAGGTGAGTTGATACCGCGAAGCGGCCTGAGAAAAAACCAATAAAAACAAATAAAAACAAGAAAAACAAATTGGTAATTTTTCTCATTTGGTACAATGGCTATCGCCTTGCCCACCGCATAGCTCAATGCGCAGCGAAAAATCCCGAAGTGACGACATAACTCGGGTAACGAACTGACCTATTTCGCGCCATAACTATGTCACTCCATACGTACAGCATGTGTCTTTTTGCCATCTGGGGCTTTTATGCAAAAGTTTCCTGCCGAGAAACCTTTGGTTTCCTGCCGAGAAACCGATGGTTTCTCGCCAGGAAACTTTTATAACCCATGATGCCTGGAAACTGCAGGATTCTCACATGGGTGAAATCCATAGAAAAGCTTTTGTCCCAAATTGTTTTTATTTGTTTTTCTTGTTTTTATTTGTTTTTTCTAAGTCCGCTTAGCGGAACAAACTGACCTAATTCGCGACGAAACTATGTCACTTCATCCGTACAGGTCGAATAATTTTGCGGTGCTTCCCTATGACAAAAAGCTGCTCCTGCCGTCCCGTGTCTTCAGCTGCCTCGACAGAGACTTTTGTACGCAGGCTCTCCATAAAAACGGGAAATATGAGAAAAAAAACGACGGAAACGATGCTGAACGAAAAAAAAGTCGTATCTTTGTGGCGTTTTCTCACACTATCATGAAATGAGCTTAGGAAGGAAGATATATTACACACTGAACAGCGGTAAGAATCCCAAGTACATTTACTACATCAAGAACGCCGTGCGCCAGGCCTGGCCCAAGGCGTGGCTGAACGTAGACAAGGAGCTGGCCAAGCTTGACAAGCGTTCCGACCGCGACTATATCATGCAGCGCGTGGACTACTACTGTCAGCTGACGAAAGACACACCCTACGACCGCAAGGCGTGGGAGGAGCATGCCATAGAGATAGGCCGTCAGCCGATGACCAGCCAGTCGGTGTACTACTACGACGCGCTGGAGTTCTCGCGCTGGTTCGACCAGAAGAAGCGCTGGATACTGCGCTCGGGCGACGTTGACTTCGCCCTCGACCTGCCCAGCATCGTGAAGAGCCGTCCCCTGCACGAGGACACACGTTGCAACGTGCTGCTCAATCTGGAGAAGGTGCGCCACTTCCTCTTCCTCAACGACAAGAAGCCCTTCACCGAGAAGAAGGACATGGCCATCTTCCGAGGTAAGATAGGCCAGCAGACGGGCCGCAAGGACAATCATGTGAAGATGAACCGCTTTGAGTTCGCCACGCGGTTCTTTGGCCATCCGATGTTCGACATTGGCGCCATCGGCCACCAGTTCCCGCAGTGGCACTCGGAGAAGCTGACCATCGGCGAGCATCTTGACTACAAGTTCATCATGTCGTTGGAGGGTAACGACGTGGCTTCGAACCTGAAATGGGTGATGTCGTCGAATTCGATAGCCGTCAGTCCGCCGCTGACCTGCGAGACATGGTTCATGGAGGGCACGCTGAAGCCCGACTACCACTACATCGAGATCAAGGCCGACTTCAGCGACATCGAGGAGAAGCTGCGCTACTATATCGACCATCCCGACGAGGCGCAGCAGATCATCAACCACGCCCACGAGTACGTCAACCAGTTTAAGGACGCCCAGCGCGAGCGGCTTATCTCCCTGCTCGTGCTGCAGCGTTACTTTGAGCTAACGAATTAAGCGAAAGGTTTGGAGTTAAAGGAGTTAAAGACAATAGCTTTGCTGTGGATTTCAACTCAGGGACAAAGCCGCATTTGACTTCACGAATGTTTTAATGCTTATGAGCCGTCTTTGTTATATATCGCGCAACTACTACGGTCTGTCGGGTGCGGGCAATAAGGCGAAGACCGATATTGAACGCACGCTGCAGGAGATGGGCGCCAGAAACCTGGGCCTGCGCACCACGTTCTACGACAACAAGGTGGTGGCCTTCGTGCTCAATCTGGTGGGCATCGTGAAGATGATGTGCTGCATCCGCCGTGGCGACACGCTGGTGCTGCAATATCCGGTGAAGAAATACTTCAGCTTCATCTGCAGCGTGGCCCACGGTCGCGGGGCGCGTGTCATCGTCGTCATCCACGACCTCATGTCGCTGCACCGCAAGCGTGTCACATTGGAGACGGAGCTGAGCCGCCTCGGCAAGGCCGATGTCATCATCGCCAGTAATGAGAAGATGCAGCATTGGCTCATGGCGCAGGGCCTGCAATGCCCCATGACTGCCCTCGGCTTGTTTGACTATTTGGACGGGCAAACAGCGGAAAAAGTATCTTCTCCCCTCCCTCACAGGGAGGGGGTGGGGGAGGGTCTCTCCCTCGTCTATGCCGGCGCCCTCGTCATGCGCAAGAACAGCTACCTCTTGGAGCTGGCGCACAAGGCCCGCCACTTCACCCTGCACATCTATGGCAATGCCGACGGTCTGCCGGGCATCGACAAGGCACCGCACGCCGTGTGCTATCCCTTCACCCCTGCCGACGAGTTCATCCGCTCGGCCGACGGCGACTTCGGCCTCGTCTGGGACGGCGACTCGCTGGAGACGTGCCAGGGCGACTTTGGTGAGTATCTGCGCTACAACAGCCCGCACAAGGTGTCGTTCTATCTGCGCGCCGGCCTGCCCGTCATCATCTGGCGCGAGGCCGCCGTGGCTCCCATCATCGAAAAGGAGGGCATCGGCATCACCATCGGTTCCATCGCTGAGTTGGAAGAGCGGCTGCAGCACCTTACTGCCGACGAGATACAAAAAATGCGCGACAATGTGTCGCGCATCAGTCAGCGGCTCGCCAACGGCGAGTTCTTCCGCGAAGCCCTGCAACGGGTGCTGTAACAAAACACTGCGGCTCCCCTCGTCTGTGAGGAGAACCGCAGCTTTGTTCTATTCGTAGTATTCTATCTTGCGGGTCTGTTCCATTTCCTGACCCATCATCGAGGTCTTGCGGCTGATCCAGTTGCCTTTCTCGTCGTACTTATAGTCGGTAAACGGGATGTTCACGTCCTGACCCATCATGTTCATCGACTGCGAGGCGATGGCGCCCTTGTCGTTGTAGGTCAGCTTCACGGTCATGTCATTGCCCATCATGTTCATGGTCTGGCTGGCAACTTTGCCGTTCTCCCACTTGTAGGTAGTGGTTATCGTCATGCTGCCTTGGGGGGTATCCATTGATCTTGAAACCTTCTGCAGGTAACCGTTCTCATCGTACACCTGGCCAGTCAGACCTTCAGCCTGCATCTTGCCGTCCTGAGTGAAGTTGATAACCTGCTCGCCACGGCCCATCATTCCTGACTGGGTGATAGACTTCACGGGGCCGGTAGCCTCGTTCAACTCTACGTCGTGGAACTTTGTCTGTGCCATCATGGCAAACGGAATGGCCAGCATGGCCAACAGTGTCATTACTTTTTTCATGTTGTTTGTAGTTTTAGTTAGGACTGATGAAACATTATTCAGTTTTTAGACGGTAATACAGGGGAATGGTTTAATATATTTTTACAACTTTTTTAGCCCCATTCACTCCCTTAACTCCTTTAACTCCTTAAAGATGAGCTATCGGCCAAACGGAAAGGCACCGGAGGGGAATTGCATCTTCTTCTCGACGAGGGGCTGGATGCGTGGCTGCCAGTCGCTGTCGAATTGGGCTATCTGACTGTCGAGGAAGGCCAGACGGTCGGCAAGCCATTGTTTCAGAATCTTGATTTCCTCCTCGTAGGAGCTGACGCGATAGGCCGCAAACATCCCAACAGCGTCAAAAGGGAACGCTCCCATCTGCGGGAAGCCCTCTCCCATTGGCGGCATCGAGTCCATCGGCGGGAAAGCTCCCATTGGTGGGAAGCCCTCTCCCATTGGCGGCATCGAATCCATCGGCGGGAAGGCTCCCATCGGCGGGAAGGCTCCCATCGGCGGCAGCGAGTCCATCGGCGGGAAGGTGCCCATCGGCGGGAACGCTCCCATGAAGGGGAAGCCTCCCGTCTGCTGCTGTTCAGCCAGCTGCTGCTTGCGTTCCTCGCTGACCAGCAGCTCCGGATAGGTCTGGAAGTGGCGGTCCTTGGCCTCGGCCAGCATCTGCGCCTGTCGGTCGATGTAAGCATTGATGGCCTCGGTGCTCAGCACGCCCTTCCGCAGCTCCACATAGCGCTGCTTCACCGCCTTGCGGAAGTTGGGGTCTTGCAGCAGCCGTTGCCATAGGGCAGGCGTGGGGTTGTTGCTGGCGCCTTCAAAGCACCACGCCTCCAGGTTGTTGGCATTGGCGAAGTTGCAGTTGCCGTAGGCCAGGTTGTAGTCCCACACCGGACCCGCAAACAGCTTGCCGCCGCTGCCGTCCTCGTGCAGCTTCTCCTTGTAGAAATAGGCACTGCGCTTGTATCCGTCGGCATTGAGACTCAGCTCTGTGTGTATGAAATAGTCTACGAAGGAGGGCACGTCGATATAGTGGGCATAGCCCTTCATGGGGTCGGCAAAGTCATCCGACTGTATCACCTGCTCCACCGTGTCCACATAGCTCTGTATGTATGCGAACTGCTCTGGCTGCAGATTTTTCTTCTTCGGGTAGATGCACGACCAAACGACCTCGCTGGTCATGTTTCCCTCGCCTATGCCTGGCACCTTCGAGGTGAACGTGGCGTCATCGTCGTTGTAGGTGTCAATGCGCAGCAGGTAGCCGCCCGTCACGTCACGACCGGCGGTGTCGCTCTTCTTCAGCTTGCTGATGTTCACTCTGTCCTTGCCCCGCTTGATGGCTTCCGCGAGGATGTAGATGCCGCGATAGTCGCCGTCAAGGGTCAGCTCGCACATCACCGTGCGCGGTCCCCAGTGGCCCATGTCGCGCCAGAGCTGGAAAGCCAGCGGGTCGCGCATCATCGAGATGTCGTTGTAGGGCGCCAGCAGTACCCATTCGCTGTGGGCAGGCAGGCCCAGCAGGCTCACGTCCAGCTCTTTGCCGTCGGCGTCGCGTGTCTCCAGTGTGTATTTCTTCTGGTTGAAGGCCAGCGAGCTGTTGCCGCGCAGCTTGATGCCGATGGCTCCGTCGAAGTTGCCGGCATGGAGATGGGCTGTCACCTTCTGCTGGGCGTTCAGCGGCGTTGACGTGGTGATGGCAATGGTGGGCAGCCCCGTCTGAGCGCAGGCATTCATGGCGAAGACAGCGAAGCAGAGCTGCAATAGGGTGAAGAACTGTTTCTTTTTCATTTTGCTTTTCCGTAAACGATGTGCAAAGATAACTATAATTACGCAAATTGTTGCTTTTTCCCCTTCACTTTTAGTAAAAGCTAACGTTTCCTCACGTTCCAGTAACTTTTCGGTCTGCCTCGCTGTGTCTTGTTCCCAACGCGCCGTCCGAGAAAAAAAACAGGTGCAGCAATTCGCCTTTATTCGTTTAATTCGTTGTTTTTACAAGATAATTGTGTTCATCTACTTTTTTTTCTTTTTGATTTGTTTGCCGTTCCAAAGTTTATTTGTAACTTTGCCGCATAAATGGAAGGATATGGATTTTAAGACTCTTAATTTTGTAATCTTCTGTGTTGGCAGTGTGGCTGAAACCCTGAACATGAGCCCTAAAGACGTTTATCGCCGAATGTCAGAAGGCAATATCATTTCGGGCTATATCGTTCCTTGCTTTGATGTGTTGCACACGTTCTCGCGTGAATACATCGTTGAAGATCTGGTAGACTTGATGAATAAGAAAGGAGTGCTGAAAGCCGCATGAGGTATTTCCATACATCCAATATGATTGTCTCTGAGCCTGACGTTTGCCATTCGCGCAAGCATCTTGATTTTGGCATTGGCTTTTATCTCACTCCTCTTGAGCAACAGGCTCGTGACTATGGACAGCGTTTTATTCGTCGTGGCGAGCCCGCCATCATGAATGTCTTTGAACTTTCTGAAGAGATGATAGGAGTCAAGCGCAAGATATTTCCTGCTTATGATGGCGAATGGCTTGATTACGTGGTGGCTTGCCGCAAAGGTCTTCCACATCAGCAATATGACGTAATTGAAGGCGGTATTGCCGACGACAACGTCTTTGACACCGTTGACCTCTACCTTCAAGGAATCTATACACGAGAGCAGGCTCTTGACCAGTTGCGTTGGAAAAAACCTAATAATCAGCTCTGCATCGCCTCCCAGCGAATAATAGATCATTATCTTCAGTTCGTACAATCTATAACATTGTGATATATGCAGGCTAATCCGATTCTCCTCCAGCGTAAATACGCTCGCATCGTCAAACTGTTTGCTGAGCAGACGGGCTTGACATACGAGCAGGCTTTGGACTTTTTCTATTATTCCAAAACCTTTGAGCTGATGAGCGAGGGCGTTGCTGATATGCATTGCTTCAGCGATGAGTATTTGGCAGAGGAACTTGTTATGGAACGAGAGAGAGGACATTAAACAGTGAGATAAACCGACTCTTCTGAAAACCTTCATTAAACCCAAAGAACATATTCATGAGAAAGATTTTTGCCGGAGCCATGATGCTCCTCACGTCGCTGCCACTGATAGCCTGGCAGGGCGACGTCACTGTTGAGACCCCACACACGCAGATGCTGCTCACCGCATGGGACGGCGGCGACCTGCGACAGTCGTACTATGGCGACAAGAGCGCCACGTTGCAGCAGCTGCGCGATGCCGGCGCCGACCTCAGCTTCCACGCCCTGCCCGCCTTCGGCACCGTCGACCCCGTGCACACGCCAGCCCTGCAGGTGCAGCACTTCGACGGCGACCTGAACCTGGAGCTTACCGTGACCGACTACAGCAAGAAGGACGAGGGAAAGGCTGTCGTCCACACATTCACCATGAAAGACAAGCTGTTGCCCTTCACCGTCCGCGTGTTCTATAAGGCATACAAGCAGGTGGACGTGATAGAGACGTGGACCGAGATAGAGCACCAGGAGAAGAAAGCCGTCGTGCTGAAGCGCTTCGACAGCGGTCACCTCGTGCTGCGTCAGGGCGATGCGTGGATCACCCATCTGCACGGCAACTGGGCCGCCGAGACACAGGTGACGAGCGAGCCGCTGACACAAGGCATGAAGACCATCCGCAACAGCGACGGCGCCCGCAACTCGCACCTCGACGCCCCGGAGATCATGCTCTCGCTTGACGGGCAACCGCAGGAGCTGACGGGGCGCACCATCGGCCTCGCCCTCTGCTGGAGCGGCAACTACGAGCTGCGGGTGAATACCATCTCGCACAAGGAGCACCACGTCTATGCCGGCATCGACCCCACGGCCAGCGAATATGTCTTGGAGCCGAAAGAGGTGTTCGAGACGCCGCACGTGGCCATGGCCTACAGCAACGAGGGCATGAGCGGTGTCAGCCGCATCTTCCACCGCTGGGCACGCACCGAGGGCTGGCTGCACCGTGGGATGCAGACAGGCGACATCCTGCTGAACTCGTGGGAAGGCATCTACCTCGACATCACCGAGGAGAAAATCATCAAGATGATGGACGACATCGCTGCTTTCGGCGGCGAGCTCTTCGTGATGGACGACGGCTGGTTTGGCGACAAGTACCCGCGCAAGGTGGACAACTCCAGCCTTGGCGACTGGGTGGTGGACAAGCAGAAGCTGCCCAACGGCATCAAGGCGCTCACCGACGCTGCCCGCCAGCGCAAGATTAAGTTCGGCATCTGGATAGAGCCGGAGATGACGAACACGGTGAGCGAGCTCTATGAGCAGCATCCCGACTGGGTGCTGCAGCGGCCGGGCCGTGAGCTGCGCCAGGGCCGCGGCGGCACGCAGGTGGTCTTGGACATGACCAACCCGAAGGTGCAGGACTTCGTCTTCAGCATTGTCGACAACCTGATGACGGAGTATCCTGAGATAGCCTATATCAAGTGGGACGCCAACGCGCCGATAGCCAACTACGGGTCGCTCTACCTGCCTAAGACCAAGCAGAACAACCTGAACGTGGACTACCACAAGGGACTGCTCAAGACCTTGGAGCGCATCCGCGCCAAGTATCCCGACCTGGTGATACAGGACTGCGCCAGCGGCGGTGGCCGTGCTAACTACGGTCTGCTGCCTTACTTCGACGAGTTCTGGGTGTCGGACAACACCGACGCCCTGCAGCGCGTCTATATGCAGTATGGCACCAGCCTCTTCTTCCCTGCCAACGCCATGGCCTCGCACATCAACCACTGCCCCTACTGGAACACCGGCAAGCGCACCATCCCCGTGAAGTTCCGCTGCGACGTGGCCATGAGTGGCCGACTCGGCATCGAGCTGCAGCCCAGCCAGATGACCGACGAGGAGCGCCAGCAGTGCACCACGTGCTTCGCCGACTACAAGCAGCTGCGCCCCATCGTGCAGACGGGCGACATCTACCGACTCATCTCGCCATACGACCGCAAAGGCGTGGCTACTCAGATGTTTGTAGCCCCCTCTTCGTCCCCCGGGGGTGACACAAATGCTCGCAAATCAAATGAAGCCCCCTCGGGGGCCGTAGGGGGGGCTGCCGTGCTCTTCGTCTACAAGATTGAGAACTTCTACGACCAGCCGCTGCCACGTATCCGTCTGGCAGGCCTCGACCCGGCAAAGACCTACACGCTGACAGAGAAGAACGTGCATGTAGGCGAGAAGCCTTGCGCGCTCAGTGGCAAGACGTTCACCGGCCGTTTCCTCATGGATGTCGGCATCGAGGTGCCCCTGTGGGAGGAATATGCCAGCCGCGTGTTCCTGATTAAGTAGTTAAAGGGGGATAAGTAGTTAAAGTAGTTAAAGGAGTTAAAGGAGCAAAATTTGGAGTTAAAGGAGTTAAAGGAGTTAAAGGAGTTAAAGACAAATGACTCTCCATATAAAGCTTTTGTCTCTGGGGTGAAATCAATAGCATTGGTATTGTCTTTAACTCCTTTAACTCCCTTAACTCCTTTAACTCCTTACTCCCTGAACTCCTTACTCCCTGAACTCCTTTAACTCCTTTAACTCCAAATTTTGCTCCTATAACTCCAAAACATGAATATGTCCTAAAGTGCTTTCTTGTAGCAGCGGCGGCGCTTGTGCTGCTCGTGCTCCAAGTAGGTCCACTGGCTTTGCACCTTGCCGTTGGTTTCCATCTCCACGTGCGTCTCGCCCCACAGGAAGCCGTGCTTCTGGTAGATGGGGATGAGGTCGTAGAACAGCAGGGCGTTGGCTCCCTTCGAGCGGTATTCGGGCAGCACGCCGATGAGCAGACAGTCTACGATGTCGGTCTTGTGGAACTTCAGCGCCCTCAGTATGTGCCACCAGCCGAAGGGCCACAGACGGCCGTTGTGACATTTCTGCAGCGCCTTTGTCAGCGACGGCAGCGTGATGCCCACACCCACCACGGGATGGTCTTCCAATGAGTGATCCTCGATGAGCGTCACCATGTTCAGGTCCAGCACCTTGAAGTACATCTTTATATATTGGTCTATCTGCTTCTGCGACATGGTGGAATAGCCGTAGAGATGGCCGAAGGTGCGGTTGATGACGTCGAACACCTTCTGTCCGTACTGCGCCGGTCCGAAGATGTCCTGCTTGGTCAGCTTCTTGACCTGCAGGTTGTAGCGCTTCATCACCATCTCGGCAATTTTTTTGAACTTTTCCGGCATTCCTTCCTTCGGCACGAAGAGCTTGTACTCCACGTAGTCGTTGTCCTTCTCGTAGCCCTCCATCTGCTCCATCAGCTGGGGGTAGTAGGGGTGGTTATACTCTGTGGCCATGGTGCCCAGCTCCTCAAATCCGTAGGTCAGCATGCCCTCCGGGTCCATGTCGGTGAAGCCGAGGGGACCTATGATTTCCTTCATCTGGTGGCGTCGTCCGAAGTCCTCGACGGCGCTGAGCAAGGCGCGTAGCACGTCGATGTCGTCGATGAGGTCGAGCCATCCGAAGCGCACGGCAGGCCTGCTCCACTGCTCGTTGTAGCGGCGGTTGATGATGGCAGCCACGCGGCCCACCACCTTGCCTTCCTTCAGGGCGAGGTAATACTCTACGTCGCAGAACTCGAAGGCGGCGTTGGGATCCTTCGTCCAGGGTGACAGCGTCTGCACCTCGTCGCTGTGCAGATTGGGCGCATCGTAGGGGCAGCCGCGGTAGAGGTCGTAGTGCAGCTGTATGAATGTCTCTAAGTCCTTCTTGTTTTCTACTTTCTTTATTTCAATCATAGCTGTTTGTTTGCTGTTTCAGAAGTTCAGGCATAGCAGGAGCGATGTCCGCAACACGCTGCGGAACTTCTTTATTTACATTTTTATGGAATTTACGGGCAAAGGTAAGGCTTTTTTAGCATAAAACAACAAAAAGGGCGCATTTTTTTAACTTTTTCTTTGTTTTTTAGCGGCTTATTCGTAACTTTGCACTCAAAATCTATTATAATAAAATAACACCATTAAGCTATGAAAACGAAAAGACTGATGACCTTGGCAGCCTCGATGCTGCTTTTGGGCGGCACAGCTTCGGCACAAGAGCAGAGCTGGCAATCCTTCTCCTACGTGGAAGTGCAGGGCGGCCTGCAGCTCACGTCAACCAACGCCCCGATGGACAAGCTGATGATGCCGACGGCAGCACTGAGCTTCGGACATTACTTCACTCCTGTGGTGGGCGCACGCCTGCACGTCAACGCATGGCAGTCGAAGAGCGGATTCAAAGACCTGGACAAGTACTACAAGTGGAAGTATGTGACGCCCAGCGTTGACCTGATGCTGAACCTGTCGAACCTGTTCTGCCAGAATCAGGACCGCTTCCTGAACGTCATCCTGCTGGGCGGCGTGGGCCTGAACTATGCTTGGGACAACGACGAGCTGAAGGATCTGGGCATGGCACCGCAACGCATTCCCTTGGCATGGGACGACAACCGCCTGAGCCACAACCTGCGCGCCGGACTGCGCTTTGAGACCAACCAGTCGAAGCCTCTCGGCCTCTCTTTGGAATTGAACGCCAACTCGCTCGACGACCGCTTCAACTCGAAGGTGAACGACCAGGACGACTGGCAGTTCACGGCCATGCTCGGCCTGAACTTCCGCTTCGGCTACAAGGGCAAGAAGGAGGTGCACATCCCCGTGACACGCCAGATTGAGGAGACCGTCTGGGAGGAAGTGCCCGTGGTGAAGAAGGTGAAGAAGACGCAGCCCTACGAGATTGAGAAGCCCGTACAGCTGCACAAGGAGGTGTTCTACGACATCCGCGTCAGCGACAACGTCGACCCGAGCGTCATCCAGGCTGAGGTGGCTGACTTCATGAAGAAGAACCCGCAGTCGAAGGTGACCATCGTGGGCTATGCCGACAAGGGCACGGGTAACGCCCGTCTGAACAAGATGTATGCCCAGCGCCGCGCTGAGACCTTCAAGAAAGACCTCATCGAGAAGCATGGCGTCAACCCCGACATGCTCATCGTAGACTCGAAGGGCGACACCGTGCAGCCGTTCCCCGACAACAACGACAAGAACCGTTGCGTCATCATCGATGCTGAGGGCAAGATGACGGTGAAGGAGTTCCGCGAGATTGAAGTCGAGGAGACGGTGATGGAGAAGCGCGAGAAGAAAGTGATGCGTACCATCACAGAGTAAGGAGCGATATCGGGTGAAGACTCGTGTCTTTGCAACTGCAGCAGCCTACTTTTGCTCAAAAGTAGGCTGCTGCTGTTATTATGCGCCAGCCGGCTTTTGGCAGAGCAGAAGGACGCGGCTGCCGTCGGCGAGAGTTGTGGCAAAGATGTAATGGTCGCCACCCTCTCTGAGCTTGAGCCTTTTGCGCAGGGCGTCAGCTGTCAGCGGGAAATTGCGCACGCTGATGTTGGCCTGTTTCAAGGGCAGCACTTTTTCTTTCAACTCTTGTTTGTTCATGGAGCTGACGGCTGTGACACGGAATATGCGGCCAGGGAAGTCGTCGACAGGCGCATCGGAAGTGAAGAGGTGACTGTTGGGAGCGATGGGCGTAACGCCATAGCGTTGGGCCAGCTCGGCAAAGAGGCCGGCCTTCATCAGGGCGGGGTGAGGCTCGTAGAGGTAGTGGGTAGGTAGGGTAGGTTTGGTAGGTGGGGTAGGTTGAGCAGGTTTGGTAAGGAGGAAGGTGTCTTGCTTGTCGTCGTTGCTGCAGACGAGGATGGGCTCCTTGGTGCCCTTGGCTGAGAGGAGGAGCAGCAGCTCTTTGCACTCGCCGCCAACAGCCACGATGTGCACCTGCTCCACATGGTCGCTGCCCACGTCGGCCATGGCCTTGCGCCAGTCGAGCATCGGCGAGAGCTTCAGCAGCACGTAGTCGGCCTTGGACAGCAGCTCATCTCTTAGAGGCAGAACATTAGGAGTGCAGTCGCTGATGCCGAAGGTGCGGGCGCCATGCACATCGCGCCGCGCAGGGTCGATGAAAATCAGCGTGACATGTTCCTCCATGCGGTGGAGAAACTCCTCCGCCTCAGCACAGACCACTGAGAAGTTGATAGGGACTGTAGTCTCTATAGTCTCTATAGTCTCTATAGTCTCTATAGTATCTATAGTTTCTATAGTCTCTATAGTACTTGCCAGCACCTGAAGGTTGTGGTGAGCGATGGCACAGAGCGTCTCGTCGCGCTCTACGTAGACTCCTTCGTCGAACAGCGTACAGAGGAAGGAAAAGTCTACACCGAAGCCGCCCGTCAGGTCAACGAGCTTGCGGAAGCGGGAGTTTATGGGACTCATGGGACTCATGGGTCTTATGGGACTCATAGGTCTTATAGGACCCATAGGACTCATAGGACCTATCACTCCCATCACCACCTGTGCCTTGTAGCGGGCTGTGGCCTCACTGCTGCACTGCTCCATCGACAGGTGGGCAGGATAGCAGATGTCGCTCAGGGCTGCCCACGAAGGAATCTTGCGGCGAGCTGCCTGACGACCGCTGATCTGCTGCAAAGCCAGAGATAAGTCGACCTCAGCGTCCTGACATCCCTTTAATGCAAGCTGGCGCACGTCGTCATCGGCGTGCGCCAGCGCAAATTGTTTCGTTTTCTCGTTGAGTATCATGGTTATTGCCATACCAGTTGGATGTCTTCGATATTCTCCTTCAGATACCACTGCTTCACCTCCTCCACTACCGAACCGGGATTGATGGCCCACGACCTGAACATCTTATAGGCCGTTTTGGTGTTTTTCGTCTCTGAGCCTGTCGTGTTGCTATAGCCGCAGATGCTCTGCCACTCGTTGGGATAGAGGAAAGTGCCGGGTACCAGAAGCGCCCAGGGGTAGTTCTTCGTCGGGTTGCTGATGTACGGTGTCAGCTTGTCTGTGTAGTTCTCGTATTCCTTGAGCACCTGGTCAAACTTGAATGGATAAGTATGCACCTCCCACAAGCGGTTGCTGTATTTCTCAATGACGAACATGTCGTAGTTCATGATGTCGTTGAAGAGCTGGGCGTGTTCCTCGCTGTCGAGTGTCATGGTGAGGGTGATGACTGTCGGTGTGGCAATCCTTCCCCTTTCATCGCCGGCGAGGCGTTTGTCCATGGTGTTGTAGAAATAGGCATGCATGTACTGATTGTTGCCACCCGCGTCGGCCTTTGACATGGCCCAGTGGGCATCGTTGAAGAGGCTCACCACCAAGTCGTTGATCTGGTTGCCGCGGGCATCCTTGCCCAGTCCCGTCTCTGGATTGACATAGAAGAACGTTTCGCCTTTGTCGTTCATCACCGGCGTGACATACCTCATCGACTCGTAACTGGCAGCGTAGTCAACAAATGTGTTGGTGCCAGCCACCACGGCATCGGGCAGGAGGCCCTTGATGCGCATGGCGGCAGCAATTTGCTTGTTAGTGCCCACGGCGTTGAGCACCACCCTTACAGTTACATTCTTTCCGCTGACGACGGGATTGACCGTGATAACGCAGTCGTTGAAATCGTAGTCTCCCGGGTGTGGAAACTGGTCCTCGAAGCAGAAGCGGTAGGTGTTGCTATGCTCCTGAGCCGTTGCTGCCGTCCCGTCTTCTGTCCCGGCAAAACTGAGGTCTATCGTCTCTCCGTTGACCACCTTCCTGGACATGACGACTTGATGGCTGTTCTCGTCACGGCAAGCCACATAGACCGTGGGCTGTGCCAGCAAGTAGGAGAAGTGCAGCACCGCCGTCTGTCCGCCCACGGCTTCACTGGAAGCCAGCAGCGTGACATACGAAGCAGTAAGCGGGTCTTCCTGATAGACGGCCACGCGGTACTTCTTGCCGCTGTCGCCGTTGACATGGGCTTGAAGGGTGGTAGAGCCGAAGACGGCCCACGTGTGGTTGGGATTCACACTGCCAACAGGGAAGGACCTGATGAGCAGTTCATCGTATTTCTCTTCCACGAAATAGTTCTCCTTGCATGCTGTCAATGCCAACGACAGGGATGCGAGTGCGACAAGAAGCTTTGCGTTTGTGATTTTCATTCAAGTTTCCTAAAGTTATAACTATTCAAATAGAGTTTATACAATCCTTTTCCCAATAACGCATTTTACGAATGGCTGCGCGCAGTCATCTTGCCATGCGGTCATCGGGTTACTGGTGACTGACGACGCGGCGGCGCTGGCGGTCGATGTAGAGACCTTTCCTCATTGTGCCGCCCTTCGTTGAGTGGCCGTTCACCCGCCGGCCCTGCAGGTCGTAGAGCACGGTGGCGTGGCTGCTGTCGGTGGTGGCGGCGGCGATGCCGCTGGAGCCTTCGACAGTGAGGATGCCGTCGACGAAGGTGATGTCGTAGTTCTGGGCGGTGGCGCCGCAGACAGTGATGGCATATTCGCCGGCGGGGCTGTCCTTCGTGGCCTCGCAGGTGATGACGGGTTGCGTCAGCAGCACATCCTCCTTCTCCTTGTTGCGGAATCCCTTGCAGCTGAACCCAAACTCAGGATTGTCCTCTCCCTGCTTGCGGGTGTAAGAGTTGGCGGTGATGGTGAGGGGAGCGGGCGTGACAGTGAGGATGCCTTCACGGCACACCAGGCTCTTGTCGGTGATGGTGCCTGGGCTGACCGTGATGACATAGTCGCCCACGGGTGCCGTAGGCTCTGCCAGCATGTCGCATGTCAGTTCCGGCTCGCCGTCGATGGGTGCTCCCGAGACCTTGTAGGCGAGTGTGGCCTGCTTGCGGCCATACTGTCGGCTGGCGGGCTGTGCCGTCACTGTCGGAGTGCCGGTGTAGGCGGTGATGTCGTAGGCCTTCCATGAGTCGTGAGCCTGATAAGCTTCCACCAGTGCCTCCGGTACGAAGACGGTGGTCTTGGCTGACAGGCCGCTCATGCCTGAGACGTTGACCACGCCGTCGTCGGCCATCAACACGAGATACTGCATCGGACTGCCTGTGAAAGCCATGTCGCCGATGGTCTTCACCTGCTGTGGCACATAGACGGTGGTGAGCGAGGTGGAGCTGCGGAACGCGTTGGCCGGTATCTCTGTAAGGGCTGTGAAGTAACGCAGCACCTCCAATGACTTCATCTGCGACTGGTTGCGGAATATCTCGCCGATGTCGGTCACGGCGGCGGCCTCCTCTATGCTCAGCTCGTTGTCGCCGTTGGTGTCCCAGTTGTCCAGACACACGGTCTTGGCGCGGGCATCGTTGATGTCGATGTAGTGCAGCTTGGCGCGCAGTGAGGCGATGGCGTTGAGGATGTCGTCGGCCGTGCTCTGCAGGTTGTCGTAGACGGCCTGCTCGTCGGTCGTGTCGATGTCGCCCTTCTGGCCGGCCACCAGCAGCAGTTTCTTCAGCTGCTCCACGCTCTTGTCAAATTCCTTTGCCCCGTTCATGCTGTCCTGGCTGATAAACACCCACTGGCACTGGCGCTCGTGTCCCTTGTAGGCGATGTCCCAGTAGATGCCGCTGGTGTAGTCGTAGGTGTACTCCGTCTTGTGCTCATAGTCGGTGCCCAGATACTCGCCCTCCACGTAGTCTGCCGCGCCCTGAGGCACCTGCAGTGTGAAGATGCCTTCAGCCACGCTGTCCACCTGCCAATAGGCCGATGCGCTGAGCTCGCCGTCGATGAAGCAGGCCTTCACGCCGGTGCCCACCTTCTTGTCGCTGCTGGTGCGGAAGAGTATGCCGCCCGTGGCCGTGTTCTTCAGATAGAATTGTCCTTCAGGCATGTTGGCGGTGCGGCACCACTCGTAGAGGAAGCCGCTGCGCCCCACGACGCCTTGCGTGCCGTAGGCTTCGCCGCTGGTAATCATCTTGCGCGTGGCCACGTTCATCACATATCCACGGGCACCGGCATAGACTGTCGACGGCTGCGGCTGTGTGCGCGTGCGTACTTCTTCAATAGTGCCGAAGTTGCGCCACACGGGAGCTGTAGCATACAGCTCCTTCGTGCCGGTGGGCACCTGCAGGGTGGCGCTCTTCACCGTGGTGGTGGTGAAGGCATCGCTGGCGATGTCAATGGACAGCGGGTCGGGATTGTCGATGCGCACGGACTTCAGCTTCGAGCAGCCCCTGAACACCTGGTCGCCGATGGTGATGACATACTCAGGCAGGTTGATGCTGGTGAGGCTTGAGCAGTTGCGGAAGGCGTAGTAGTAGATGCGCTCAATGCTTGGTGGCAGCGTGATGCTGGTCAGCTTGTTGCATCCCTCGAAGCTGCTGTCATAGAGGTCTTTCACGCTGGTGAAATACTGGAACTCGTCGAAGCTGGTGATGGCCTTGCCCTGGAGGTGGTTGCTGACGGAATTGATCATCGCTGCCTCGGTGATGCTCAGCTCGCCGTCGCCGTCGAGGTCAAACTTCGTGATGCACGTCTGGCGCACGATGTCGTCGGCAAAGTCGATGAGTTTCATCTTCTGGCGCAGCGTCTTCTGTGCCTGGCGCATCTCCTCGACGCTGCTCTCCATGTTGTCGAGCACGGCCTCTTCGGCGTCACAGACTATGTGTTTGGCCTTGGCCATGGCGATGAGGTTTTCCAGTTGTGCGGCAGCCACGTAGTTGGCGTCGCGGTCGGCATCGTAAGCGACGAAGCGCCACTGGCATCCCGTCTCGTTGCCCTCGTAGACGATGTCGCTGTAGACGCCCCATGTGGGCTGAATGTACTGGCTTGGGTGGTCGCTCTGCACGCCCCAGCACCAGGCGGCGTTGTATCCGTCATAGCCCGACGGTACGCTGAAGGTGTAGGTGTTGTTGCCGATGTCGCTGACGAGCCAGTGTGCACGCTTGTCGAGGTTGCCGTCGACGAAGGCGGCCCTGACACCGTTGCCCACGTTGCCGTCTTCGTTGGTGCGGAAGGTGTAGTGGCGGTCGTTGCCGGTGTCGGTGGAGTAGAGGGCGTAGACGCCTTCAGGCATCGTTGAGTTGTGTTTCAGCTGGAATAGCATCGGCTCGCCGTCGGTCACCACGGCCTGCGTGCCCCATGCCTCGCCTCGGCTGAGGAATCGTCCGGTGCCCTCGTGATAGAGGTAGACGGGCGTGTTGGCGGTGAGCGCTGTGAATGATCCGCCGGTGCGGTTGCGGTGCTCCTTGATGGTGCCGAACTGGCTCCACTGTGCGTCGCCCTCGAACCAGGATCGCGTGCCCTGCTGGATGTGCAGCACGGCAGTGGCTACGGAGGCATTGGCGAAGACCTGCTCGCCCATCGTGATGTTCTGGGGCAGGAGGCTGGTGACGGTCAGCTCGCTGAGTTTGTTGCATCCGCTGAAGGCCTCGTCGCCAATGCGTTGCAGCGTTGACGGCAATGTCAGCGATGTAAAGGCACGGCAGTCGCGGAAGGTGCCGGCCTCAATAGCTTTCATGCTGGCAGGCAAATCGATGGGCTTCAGCAGCAGACAGCCGCTGAAAGCCTCTTCGCCGATGCTCTGCAAGGAGGTGGGGATGCTGAGTGATGCCAGTTTCTTGCAGTCTTTGAAGGCGCGTGCTCCGATGTGTCGTATGTTGCGCGGCAGCTGCAGGCTGGTCAGTTGCAGACATCCGCTGAAGGCCTCGTCGGCAATGGTCTGCAGGCTGGTGAAATAGCGCAGCTCGGGGAACGAGCGGATGTTCTGTCCCTGCAGCACGGTGCCCAGGTCGGTGATCAAGGCTGCCTCGCCGTAGGTCAGCACGCCGTCGCCGTCCTGATCCCACGCTGCTGTGCAGAGGCGCTTGGCCGTGGCGTCGGCAATGGGCATGGCACGCTCCTGATAGTTCTCCGGCTCGATGCCGATGATGCACTCGCGGCCATCGGTGTAGCCGCTGCCTGAGCCTCCGATGCCCTGGTCGCCGGGTGTGAGATTGGACAGATAGTAGTAGTCATCGCTCTGTCCGCCCCAGCCCCAGTTGATGTGGTAGCGGCGGTCGCCGTCGTAGCCGTCGCACACGAAAGCGTGGCCTACGTCAGCATCGGCACCGCTGATGTACACGGGCCGTCCCTGTGCCAACTCGCTGTAGATGACCTCGTCCCACTCGTCGCTGCTCAGCCCGTAGATGTACTTCACGCTGCTGCCGAACCCGAAATAATTGACGAGGGCATCGGCCACGGCTCTCGACTGGGCGCCGCTGGAAGAGTTGGTGTAGTCCATGTTGACAGCCACGCCGCAGTAGTGCATCAGCTGGGCCACGGCTTTCTTCTGCAAGCCCGTGGCGCTGCCGCCGTAGTTGTCGATCATGTTGTTCCAGTCGATGGGCGAGCCGGCGGGGATGCCTTCCACATGGAGGTGACCATAGGTCTCGTGTTCCGTCCAGGTGTCGTAGGCGGGTATGGCGGCCTGTGTCTCGGTCACCATCTTCGACCGGTGGTAATACAGTATCTGGGCGTAGGCCGTCGCCACGCATCCTGTCACCGAGCGGCCCAGGGTGAAGTACATGGGGCACTCGTCGTTGTAGGGCGAGCTCTGGCTCCACCTGCTGGTGACTAACGGCTTGATGGCGGGGTGGGTGGGCACGCGGTGGATGCTCTGTGGTGTCTGTGGGGTGATGGGCCTGGCCTGGAAAGCCTCAATCTCCTTTGCATAGCCTTCGAGCCACGACAGCATGTTGGGCGGCATCTTGTCGTAGTCGAAAGTGCCGCTGTTGCAATAGCCGAGGATGGTTTCGTTCAGCTCGTCATCGCCGGCCACAATGACGAAGCCCTCCTGCTCTCCCCGGTTGAAGACGAAGTAGGGCGCGGTGGCGTCGCTGGCGCTGCTCGCCCTGCTGAGGCTGTTGAGCCTGCCGGGATAAGCAGCGACGGCGGCTTTCAACTGGCGGGCATCGCCGCGCTGTATCTGGAACTGACGGGCAGCCTGGCGAGCCTGCTCACGGGTGATGGGACGAGCCGAGGCATCCAGACAATGGGCAGTCATCAGCGTAAGGGTGATGACTGCCATCAAGGTGTTTCGAACTGTATTTTTCATAGTAAAGGATAGGGTGTAGGCTTAAAGTTTTTCTCCGTAGCACAGGTCGCCGCAGTCGCCAAAGCCTGGCACGATGTACTTGTGCTCGTTCATGCCCGGGTCGATGGCGGCGCACCACAGGGTGACGTCGTCGGCGACGTTGTCCTGCAGCATCTTCACACCTTCGGGCGTGCCGATGACACAGGCTATGTGCACCTGTGCGGGGCGGCCGGTCTTCAGCAGTGCCTCGTAGGCCGCCACCATCGAGCCGCCGGTGGCCAGCATCGGGTCGACGATGATGAGCGTCTTGCCCTTCACGCTGGGCGAAGCCATATACTCGGTGTGGATGCCCACCTCGGTGTGCTCGCGGTTGGTGTACATGCGGTAAGCGGAGACGAAGGCGTTGTGTGCATGGTCGAAGAAACTGAGGAATCCCTCGTGGAAGGGCAGTCCGGCGCGCAGCACCGTGGCCAGGAGAACGTCATCCTCGCGTGCCAACGACGTCTCGGCTATGCCCAAAGGCGTGGTGACGCTCTTCGGGCGATAGTCGAAAGTCTTGGAAATCTCGTAGGCCATGACCTGGCCGATGCGCACAATGTTGTTGCGGAAGAGCAGGCGGTTGCGCTGGTAGCTCTTGTCGCGTATCTCGGCCATGAAATGGTTGAGGCAGGAGTTCTGTTCCTGCATGTTCACTATTCTCATACCAGCGAGAAGGCTACGTCCATCATCTTTGTAAACGTGTTCTGGCGCTCCTCGGCCGTGGTGGCCTCGCCTTTGAGGATGTGGTCAGAGATGGTGAGGATGGTGAGTGCACGCTTGCCAGCCCGGGCGGCGTTCATGTAGAGTGCTGCGGCTTCCATCTCTATGGCCAGCACGCCCATGTTGATCCAGCGGTCGTTGTGGGCATTCTCGGTGTAGAACGTGTCGCTCGACATGACGTTGCCCACCTTGTAGCGATAGCCGAACTTCTCGGCAGCATTGGCCGCACCGCGCAGCAGGTCGAAGTCGGCGATGGGTGCGAAGGTGCCGGCCAGTTCATACTGCATGGCATAGTTCGAGTTGGTGCAGGCGCCCATGGCGATGCAGAGGTCGCCCACGTTCAGGTCCATGTGGAGGGATCCGGCGGAGCCCACGCGGATGATGGTCTTCACGTCGTAGAAGTTGAACAGCTCGTAGCTGTAGATGCCGATGGATGCCATGCCCATGCCGTGGCCCATCACGCTGACACGCTTGCCGTTGTGCGTGCCGGTGAAGCCCAGCATACTGCGGATGTTGTTGAACTGCACGGGGTTCTCGAGGAATTTCTCGGCCATGAACTTTGCGCGCAAGGGGTCGCCGGCCATGATGACAGTCTCGGCTATTTCACCCAGCTTGGCACCGATGTGCGGGGTTGGAGTGTTGTCTTTCATGTTATAAAGGTTTTTAGTTTATTTCTTTACCATTGCCAAGTCTACCGGCAGGGTGACACCGTTGCGCGTCATCGTCCACGAGTCGGTCTCAGCATCGTGGTTGAACAACACGATCTTGCCGTCGGGTGACTTCACCTCATAGCCGGTCTTCGTCGTAGTGATGGTATAAAGCACACCATCTTCACCCATCACCTTCTGCACCTTTCCGGTAGCAGCCACAGGGTTGTCGCCAGTCCAGAACTCGATGGAATTGAGCACCAGGGCATCGACGAAGAGACAAACGCTACCCACAATGGGCTGCAGGAAGAAGCCTACAATGGCGTTCACAAACTTGTTTTCTGTCATGGAGCACTGCCACTTCTCGTAGTTGTTGAACAGGCTGAACGAGCCAATACACGAGCTGGTGAGCAACGTGCCACACAGCAGCAGAGCTGCCACTTTCAAACTTTTCTTTTTCATATCTGTACGGTTTGGTTAAAAACAAATGTGTCGCTGCAAAGTTAGCAATTATTTGCGAAATGACATCATAATTTGATAGAAAATTTGAAGAAAAAAGAAATGTGCATCACTTTGCAATTAAATAACCGTGCCCCAGCCTTCCTTTGAGGGTGGGAGTGGGTCAGCTCTGTACACTTTTAACAGTCCTTTACTTTTCTCGGCTGGAGCCCTGCCGTGAATCTTTTGGCTGTTCGAAGAAGATAGACTCTTTGTACCTAACATGGGAAGATGACAATTGAGTGAAAATAGAGAAGAACATCGAGGAAATTGAAAAAGTTGGAAGAATATATTGCGTACACTACTTTTTCGTTGAATAATTTTGTGCAATGGATAAATATGCTTACCTTTGTGCCAAAAACAGAGGACTATGGCAACAGCAGTATCAATAAACATCAATATGCCGCGTGGTGATATGGCTTTCATCCGGCAGTTAGGTAAACGCATGGGATGGACAATCTCTGAGGCCAGACCGTCGGACGCTCTCTATGATTCAGAGACAAAAAGCTACCTAAACGACGAGACTATGCAGGCCATACGCGACGTTGAGGCAGGCAAGGTGGAGCGGTGTAAGGATATGAACGAGTTGTTGGCTTACGGGTAACTACAAAGGTTATAGAGAATGTCATATAAATCCTGATTGGCTGCTTATCTACAAGAAGAAAGAGACTATCAGGGTGGTATCATTGTCACGCACAGGAACCCACTCGGACTTGTTCAAAAAGTGAGAGTGGTAAACTACATGACATTCTCAAACCTAATTCATTCAGGCGCATAGTTGACAGACTTGCATTTTCAATGCACAGACAAAGATAAATATGCCAAATCTCCGCTCCCCACGAAGATTTGGCAATTTTCTTTGGCCGTTTGCCGGATAATGACTACCTTTGTAGCCTAAGTGGAGAAACGTCACATGGGCGCGCCTCTGCACAAAGACCCAAATAATAGTTGTAATACAGAATGGGAATGATGAAGACATTAAGGATACTGGCTGCTGCACTCGGCCTCATTTTCTGCGGTTTCATCGATGCTGCACCGAAGAAAGAGTTGTTTGTCCCGATGGACTATTCCATCTGCGGCTACCGTGGTAGCAACGAGGCGTTGCCCGACGTGGCAGTGGCTGTCAGTGTGACGTGGCAGGAGGGCGACTGCTCACCGCTCATCCAGCAAGCCATCGACGAGGTGAGCCGCCGCAAGCCCGACGCACAAGGGCGCCGCGGCGCCGTGCTCATCGGAAAGGGCCGCTACAGGCTTGACACACCCCTGCGCATCACTGCCTCTGGTGTGGTGCTGCGAGGCGTGGGCAGAGACGAGACCATACTGGTGAAGCACGGCACCGACCGCGGCGCCCTGCTCTACATCGAGGGACAGGCCGATGCACCGGGCGACACGCTGGCTTTCATCGGCGACAGCATAACGGCGGGCAGCAACGCCATTGCCGTCAGGTCACTCAGCCATCAGCCATCGCTGACCATCCATCAGCGTGTCACCATCGTCCGACCCTGCACATGGGAGTGGATTGACCATCTGGGTATGCGCGACTTCGGCGGCGGACTGGACTACACCGGTTGGAAGCCCACCGACATCGAGCTGCGCTGGGACCGCATGGTGGCAGACATTCGCAGCGACTCGCTCATCCTCGACGCGCCCCTCACCACCGCCATCGGCCCGGCCTTTGGCGGAGCCTATATCATCAGGGGCAGGCATGAAGGCGAGCTGAAGGAGTGCGGCGTAGAGAATATGACGATGGAATCGGCCAAAAACGACTGGAATCCGAAGGATGAAGACCACTGCTGGGATGCCATCTTCATGGAGCAGACACGCGACAGCTGGGTGCGCCGCGTCAACTTCCGTCACTTCGCCGGCTCGGCTGTCAACCTGCAGCTGCACACCAGCCGCATCACTGTGGAGGACTGCATTGCCGCAGAGCCCGTGTCGGAGATTGGCGGCTGGCGCCGTCAGGTGTTCCTCACGCGCGGACAGCAGACACTGTTCCAGCGCTGTGTCTCCCGACAGGGCATCCATGACTTCGCTGCCGGCTACTGCGCCGCCGGGCCTAACGCCTTCGTGCAGTGCGAGGGCGAGCAGTCGCTGGGCTTCAGCGGCAGCATCGGCTCGTGGGCACCGGGCTTGCTCTTCGACATCGTGAACATCGACGGCCACGACCTGTGTTTCAGAAATCTGGAGCAGTTTCAGTTCGGCACAGGTTGGAACACGGCCAACTCGATGTTCTGGCAGTGCACCGCCAGCACCATCTGGTGCTATTCGCCCGACAAGGACAACCGCTGCAGCGGTCACGGCTGCTGGGGCACGCTGACGGGCAACGCCGAGTGGACCAGCAGCAACGACCATGTGCAGCCGCGTTCCTTGTTCTACGCGCAACTGCAAGCACGAGTGGGCGACACTGGCCCAAAAGCCTGGCTGCTGCCTATGAACACCAACGCCACGTCGTCGCCCACCGAGGAACAGGCGATGCTGATGGCCCAAGAGTCGCTGCACACGCCGCGCCTCACCATGGAGATGTGGATAGACAGCGTGACATATACTGCACCTACCGAACCTACCGCACCTACCAAACCTACTGAACGGGTAGGTTTGGTAGGTGCGGTAGGTTCGGTAGGTTTTGTAGGTCTCACCGCCGACGGCCTGCTCCTCACCGGCAACCAGTATGACATCCCTTGGTGGAGCGGCCGTGTGAAGGATAACTTCGTGACGAAAGGCGCCAAGCCAGCCATCACCCGCTTTGTGCCCGGCCGTGAGGGAATGGGATGGACTGACCGCATAGACAGCGTCGTGGCCTTTCTGGCCGACGGTCACTACAGCTCGCTCTCGCACAACTACGGCCTGTGGTATGACCTGCGCCGCACTGACCACGAGCGGGTGCGCCGCGCCGACGGCGATGTGTGGGCACCGTTCTATGAGCAGCCCTTCAGCCGCAGCGGCGTGGGCACAGCCTGGGACGGGCTGTCACGCTACGACCTGACGCGACCCAACCAGTGGTACTGGAGCCGTCTGCGCGAGTTTGCCGACAAGGCTGCAGCACGCCATATCCTGCTCTTCCATCACCATTACTTCCAGCATAACATCCTCGAGGCAGGCGCCCACTGGGTGGACTGCCCGTGGCGACCGGTGAATAATATTCAGATGAGAGTTGAGAGTTCAGAGTTGAGAGACATTTCTTCTGGCGATAGTAATGTCTCTCAACCAAAAAACAGTAATGTCTCTCAACCAAAAAATAGTAATGTCTCTCAACCCTCAACTCTCAACCCTCAACCCTCAACTCTCAACTCTCAACAAAAAAATCCCTTCCCCGAGCCTGTGCCCTTTGCAGGCGACAAGCGTATCTTCCTGGCCGAGCAGTTCTATGACGAGACCGACTCGGTGCTGCGACCCCTGCACCGACAGTATATCCGCATGTGCCTGGACGAGCTGAAAGATCAGCCCAACGTCGTCCACCTCATCAGCGCCGAGTACACCGGACCGCTGCACTTCACCCGCTTCTGGCTGCAGACCATCGCCGAATGGGAGCAGGAGACGGGGCGCCATCCCCTCATTGCCCTCAGCTGCACACGCGATGCCCAGGACAGCATCATGGCCGACCCCGTGCTGAGCCGTGTGGTCGACATCATCGACATCCGCTACTGGCATTACAACACCGAGGGCCTCTGGGCTCCGCGTGCCGGCCGCAACCTGGCGCCGCGACAGTGGATGCGCAAGGAACGCGTGGGGAAGACTGGCTTCAAGGAGGCCTACGACGCCGTGCGCGAGATGCGCGAGCAATATCCCGACAAGGCTGTCACCTTCTTCTCGCAGCAGTACCCGCAGTATGGCTGGGCCATCCTCATGGCAGGCGGCTCGCTGCCCAACGTGCCGTTGCAGGCCGGCGCCGGTCTGCCTTATCACGACGACCTGCTGCGCGCCATACCCAAGATGATGCCTCTTGATGGTGGCGGCTGCGTGGCGCTTGGCAGCGATGCCGAAGGCTATCTGCTCTACGCACAGGCCGACACCGTCAGCCTGAACATCATTCCCGCCACTTACGACCTCTTTACCATCGAAGCCTCCACAGGCCGCGTGTCGCTGTTGCAAAAGAAGCTGAAAGCCAACGGCTCATTCCTCCGCACCGGCCTCCGCACCGGTCAGGTGCTCTGGCTCCGCCGATTGCGCTAAAAGAAATCAGGAGCATTTCCATCACTTTTACCGCCTGTTAGCGAGATAATTCAAGAAAAAGTGTTACCTTTGCAAACGAGAATCAACAAAACAGCCATCCCTCATCGCTTAGGTCTTTCAGAATGAGCATACTCATCTAAATAAATAATAAGAACATGAAAGAAATGGAACTGAAGTACGGATGCAATCCGAACCAGAAGCCGTCGCGCGTGCTGATGACCGACGGCAGTGAACTGCCCATTGAAGTGCTGAACGGCCGTCCCGGCTACATCAACCTGCTCGATGCGCTGAACTCGTGGCAGTTGGTGAAAGAGCTGCGCGAGGCCACCGGCATGGCCGCCGCCGCCTCGTTCAAGCATGTGTCGCCCGCCGGCGCCGCCGTGGGCCTGAAGCTCAGCCCTACGCTGAAACACATCTATTTCGTCGATGACATCGAGGGGCTCGACGACTCGCCCATCGCCTGTGCCTATGCCCGTGCCCGCGGCGCCGACCGCATGTCGAGCTACGGCGACTTCATCGCCTTGAGCGACACCTGCGACAAGACGACGGCTCTCATCATCAAACGCGAGGTCAGCGACGGCGTCATTGCCCCAGGCTACACCGACGAGGCACTGCAGATACTGAAGGAGAAGCGCAAGGGAACGTACAACGTCATCAAGATAGACCCGGCCTACAGACCCGACCCCATAGAGCGCAAGCAGGTGTTCGGCGTGACCTTCGAGCAGGGCCGCAACGAGATACGCCTCGACGACCCGAAGCTCTTCGAGAACATCCCCACGCAGAACAAGACATTCAGCGACGAGGCAAAGCGCGACCTGATGATTGCCCTCATCACCCTGAAGTACACCCAGTCGAACTCGGTGTGCTACGTGAAGGACGGCCAGGCCATCGGCATCGGCGCCGGACAGCAGAGCCGCATCCATTGCACGCGACTGGCCGGACAGAAGGCCGACATCTGGTGGCTGCGACAGCATCCGAAGGTGCTCAATCTGCCCTTCCTGCCCAACATCCGCCGCGCCGACCGCGACAACACCATCGACGTCTACATCTCGGAGGACGAGCACGACGACGTGCTGCGCGACGGAGCATGGCAGCAGTTCTTCACCCGTCAGCCCGAGGTACTGACGCTGGCCGAGAAGAAAGAGTGGATAGCCAAGAACACGGCCGTCAGCCTTGGCAGCGACGCCTTCTTCCCCTTCGGCGACAACATCGAGCGTGCCCACAAGAGCGGTGTGCAGTACATCGCCCAGGCAGGTGGCTCCGTGCGCGACGACCATGTCATCATGACCTGCGACAAGTACGGCATCGCCATGGCCTTCACAGGCGTGCGCCTGTTCCACCACTAAAGCATTAAGCATTATATGGACGATTTCCAGCAAATCCTTGAGAACGGCATCTCCTTCGGACGTGGCGGTGAGCGTCGCGACCCCAACGAGGGCAAGGTGAAGACCAAGGCCAAGAAGAAACAATACATCACGGGTGCTCACGGCAGCGGCTCGGCCAAGCAGAAAGCCAAATACCGCGAGCAGCGTGCCAACCGCAAACACCGTTAGAAATTCGTGATTTGTACTTTTAACTGATTTACATTTCGCAAGTTTTGGAGTTAAAGGATTTAAAAATAATAGCTTTGCTATGGATTTCACCCCGAAGACAAAGGGCTTTTCATGGAGAGTCATTTGTCTTTAACTCCTTTAACTCCTTTAACTCCTTTAACTCCTGTAATTTGATTAAATGCGAAACTTGTTTTAACTGATGAGAAAACTGCGGACAATAGAGATGCAGCGGCTGACGCCGGAGGAGTTTCAGAAGGCGGAGAAGCTGCCGCTGACGGTGGTACTCGACGATGTGCGGTCGATGCACAATGTGGGGTCGGTGCTGCGCACGGCCGACGCCTTCCGGTTGGAAGAGGTGGTGCTCTGCGGCATCACCGGCACGCCGCCGCATCCCGAGATACACAAGACGGCGCTGGGGGCCGAAGACAGCGTGGCGTGGCGCCATTGCGACACGGCGCTGGAAGCAGTGCGGCAGTTGAAAGAGCTGGGCATCACCGTGTTCAGCGTAGAGCAGGCCACAGAATCAACAATGCTTCCCTCGTTCCAAACGGAGCGGGGGAAGCATTATGCTATTGTTTTAGGCAATGAGGTGAAGGGCGTGCATCAGGAGGTCATCGATGCCAGCGACGGCTGCCTGGAGATTCCCCAGCGGGGTGTGAAGCACTCCATGAACGTCTCCGTCACGGCCGGCATCGTCATCTATCATTTCGCCTGCCAGCTGCAGAGCTAATAATCTGTTGTAGAAGTGAAAACTTGCCCGCTTTCTTGTCGGAAAGGAAAATAATGCGTAACTTTGTTGCCCGAATGATGTTGCCCCGCCGCGCTAAAAAATACGCAGAAACAGTGGGCATGTCGGAAAAAAGCACTATCTTTGCAGCCGAAAGGTTGCGAGAACGGGCTGCACCTCATCCGCTCAGAATCCCGAAGGGTGACGCTTGCTACTGAAAGGACGCAAGAATTCAACAAGTTTGGTTGCGTTCGGCTTGCACCGTCCTTGCACAATCGAATTTAAAACATAACGGATTATGGAAGCAAGAATGAATCGTGAACAGGCCATCAATTGGCTGAAGAACGCGCAGAAGCGCCAGCAGGAGTGGCAACAGGAAGTGAAACAACGCTGGGCCGAAAGACTACAGCAGACAATGGCCACGACCGTATGAAGCAGTTCCAGATTGACCGCATCAACAAGATTGCCCCCTACGAAGTGAAGGCCGAGGGCAAGCAGTACGTCTTCGACACGGCACACGGATTACGCTACGAAGTGAGGTTCTTCGAGGAACAACCCATCGGAGGTTGTGAGACGTGGCAGTTCAGCTTCGCCAAGGCCAACAGTGAGCCGTCACCCGAAGACCCATACGTGCGCTTTACGCTCTTCGCCATCATTGACGAGTTTTTCCATGAAAACGAGGACGTGCTGCTCTACGTCTGCGACACAAGCGATAACCGCGAGGCAGCCCGCAACCGCCTCTTCATACGCTGGTTCAAGCAGTCGGCCCAGCCCGGCCGTTTCACCATCCGCTCGGCCAGTGCCACCATCGAGGGCCAGGGTTTCTACGCTGCCATCATCGTGGAGAACCGTAACCCGCTGCTCACCGACATCACCGCCGACTTCGACAAAACGGCTGTCACGCTCACCAACAAGCCAGGCGAGTAGTTTCTCTCGATTGTCACCATCTGCCCAGTCGGATTTGCCGCTCGGCACCTCGCAGGAGGACGGCCCCGAAAGCCACGGCACATGGATGCCGCCCTTCTTACCTCATAGGCGGGTAAAGACACTATCTATTCGGAAGGGGGCAGCAACACGACGCCCTCCTGCTTCTTGCCGTCCATCATCACCTTGAGAGGACGATTGAAACGCACGTGGCGCACGTAGGTGGTCTCTTCGATGGCGGGCATCTGGTCGAGGACTTCCTTCTGGAAGATGCCGTCACCCGTGTAGGCGTTGATGGTGAAATAGCCCACGCCGAAGCTGGTGAGGTTCTGGAAGAAGTGCGTGCCCTGCGAAGGGTCTACGTGATAGTTCTTCAGGCCCGTTTCCACGATGACGCGTGCTGCCGAGATATGCGGCCACTTCACGGGTATGCCCAGCCAGTAGTCGCTCGATCCCCAGCGGCCCGGGCCAATGAGGACGTAGTTCTTCCCCTCATTCAGGAACTTGCGGTTGATCTGCTCAATCTCCATGGCTATCGTCGGATTGTTGGAAGCGGTGAAGTTGTCGTCGGTCTTCACGTACACCACGTCGACAACCTCCTCACTGATGCCGTGCCCCAGAGAGTTGTGGCTGCGCAACAGGCAGTCGGCGTCGGGAATCTTGTTCAGGTCTTCTTCCAGCACCTGCTTGGAGTCCACGATGGGCCGAATCTGAAGAAGATAGAAAGCGCCCTGTGCATCGGGGGCCAGGTTGCAGGCAAACTCTATCTCCACTGGCCGGCGCATCTCGTCGGCACCCAGCTTCTGGCTCAACTGCAACAGCTCGGGCAAGGGGAAGACGCCATGCTGCAACACTCCGGCGAAAGAGATAATCTTGCGGCCGCCCTCATAGATGCCGTCGCGGATAATCTGGTCGACGGGGTCGTAGGTGGAAGCGATGAATTGCAGGGAACCGTCTTTGTCGGCCTGCTTCACCCTGAGATTCTTGATGTTGAAGCCGTCGTCCACCTTGAAGTCGTCACCAACGTGACTCATGTCCAAGGCATAGAATCGTGTCTGTGTCTCCGTGAGCGCCGTCTCCATCTCGCTGGTCTGCAGCACCTGATGAGGATGATAGGGCGACACGCGCAGGGTCTGTCCGCCGTCGACGATGTACTTGCCCAAGCCCAGCGCCAACGAGGCGATGCCTTCCTCGGCCGTCTCGTCGCCGATGGGGTAATAGTTCAGCGAGCGCAGGACGCCGGAGAAGGTGGGATAGTAAAGGTCGCCATAGCGCTGGCCCACCACCTCCTGCAGGATGACCGCCATCTTCTCCTGGTCGATGACGTTCTGCGTGGCAGTCATATAGGCCTTCGAGTCACGGTAATACACCGAGGCATAGACGCTCTTGATGGCACAGGCCAACATGCGCAGCATTTCGTATTTGTCATCGAGGAAGGGAATCATGTAGGTGGAATAGATGCCAGCAAAAGGCTGGTAGTGGCTGTCCTCCAGCAGTGAGCTGGAGCGCACGGCGATGGGCGCCTTGATGGCCTCGAAGAACGTGAAGAAGTCGGCAATGAGGTCATCGGGCAGCTGAGCGCGGAGGAAATGCTTGAGGATTTCTTCGTCGGGAGCGTCGCTGAGAGCAATGCCCCACAGGTTGTTGTCGTCCATGAAACGGTCGAAGAAATCGGTGCAGAGGACGACGGTCTTTGGAATCTGCACCGTGGCATTGGGAAACTGGTTGAGTTCGGGATGGCGCTTGAGGATAGCATCGAGGAAGGCGAGGCCGCGGCCCTTGCCGCCCAACGAGCCTTCGCCGATGCGGGCAAAGTGAGCGTAGCGGTCGAACTTCAGACGGTCGAAGACGGCCACCACGCCGATGTTCTTCATGTGGCGGTACTGCACGATGGCATCGAAGATAATCTTGCGGTGTGCGTCGACGTCCTGCAGCTTATGCCACGTCACCTGCTTCAGGAACTGCGAGACGGGGAAGATGGCGCGTGCCGTGAGCCAGCGGCTCATGTGGTTGCGGCGGATGTGGCGCATCAGCGAGTCGTGCGGAATGGTGAAGATGTTGTCCTGCAGCTCTTTCAGCGTCGAGATGCGCATCACCTCCTGCTTCGTCACCGGGTCGCGGAAGATGAAGTCGCCAAAGCCCATGTGCTCCTCCAAGAGGTGACGCAGGTCTACGTTCATCTTTTTCGAGTTCTTGTCGACGAAGTGGAAGCCTTCGGCCTCGGCCTTCTCGCGGTTGACCACCTCTGAGCTTTGCATGATGAGCGGCACGTACTCGTCCTCCTTCCTGATTTCCTTCAGCAACTTCAGGCCGGCCTCGGGGTCGCCCTCCTCCACGTGGCTGAGGCGGCCTGCGGGCGTCTTCATGGGGAAGCGTGTGTCGCTGATGATGCCCAAGGTGTTGTCGTGATATTTTTGCCACAGCGTCCAGGCCTCCTCGTAGTTCGTGGCCAAGACCACCTTCGGGCGACCGCGTTTACGCTGTGCAGCGGCGTGGGGGTTGAGCGCCTCGGTAGAGAAGTTCTTCGACTGCTGCAGGATATAGTTGTAGAGATTGGGCAGGACAGAGGAATAGAATCGGATGTTGTCCTCCACGAGCATGATCATCTGCACACCGGCCTCCTCGATGTCGTGGTCGATGTTCATGCGGTCCTCGATGAGCTTGATGATGGAAAGGATGAGGTTGGTGTTGCCCAGCCAGCAGAAGACATAGTCGAAGATGGACATATCCTCGTCCTGCATACGGCGTGTGATGCCGTGGCTGAAGGGCGTGAGCACCACGCAGGGCACATCGTTCTTCATGGCCTTCACCTCGCGGGCCACGGCGAAAGCGTCGTTGTCGGCATTGCCCGGCATACAGATGACCAGGTCGATGTCGGTTGTCTCCAGCACCCCCTGCGCTTCCTCGGTAGTGGAGACCTGGGTGAACGACGGCGGATAGCGCATGCCCAGCTCGGTGTACTCGTCGAAAATCTTCTCGTCCACACGGCCGTCGTCTTCCAGCATAAACGCATCGTAGGGATTGGCTACGATGAGCACGTTGAAGATGCGGCGCGTCATCAGGTGGGCAAACGACACGTCCTTCAGATAGAAGGAGTTGAACTCCTGGGGAATGTTGGTGATTTCTTCCATAAAAAGTCTACATGACAACTTCTACATGATGGCGGCCAGGGGTGTAGGGGATGACGGTGCCTTCGACAGCGAAACCGTCGAGCACTATCTGCTTCACGCCTTTCTGCGCGCCGTTGGGGTGGATGGTTATTTCGTATTCAGCATCGCGGAACTTGCGGCTGACGGTGTAGTCGGTGGCCGTCTCGGGCAGGCAGGGGTCGATGCGGATGCCGTCGTAGTCGGGCTTGATGCCGAGGATAAACTCCGACACGGTGTACCACATCCAGGCGGCAGTGCCCGTGAGCCACGAGTTCTTGCCCTCGCCGGGACGGAAGGCGTCCTTGCCGGCCACCATCTGGCAGTTCACGTAGGGCTCCACCTTGTGCAGCGTCTGGTATTTCTCTTCTACGTAGGAAGGCAGGATTTTGGCGTAGTGGCTCCATGCGTCGTTGCCACGGCCGGCGATGCACTCGCCGATGATGACCCAGGGATTGTTGTGACAGAAGATGCCGGCGTTCTCCTTGTAGCCTTCGGGATAACTCGAAATCTCACCATATTCATAGATATACTTGGTGAAGGCGGGATTGTTGAGCACCATGCCATGCTCGCACTCTAAGTATTTCTTGCACGAGTCGAGGCTCTTGGCCACCATGCCCTCGTCGGCGCCAATCTCTGCCATGGTGCACCAGCCTTGCGATTCGATGAAAATCTTGGCCTCTTCGCACTCGTGTGAGCCAATCTTGCGGCCGTAGAAGTCATAGGCGCGCAGATACCACTCGCCGTCCCAGCCGTGCTTCTTCACTGCCTCAGTCATGGCGTCGGCGGCAGCAGCCATGCGGTCGGCCTCAGCCTCGTAGGCCAAGGCGGTGTCTTGGCTTGAAGACAGCCTTGCAAGCTTGTGGCAGAGAGAAACGTACTCTTTGGCAGTGACGACGAAGAGTCCGGCAATCATCAAGCTCTCGGCCTTGGTTCCCTCGCTGACATTCTCGGTGGTCTGGAAGCTCTCGTTGGGGTCCCACGAGAAGCAGTTCAGGTTGAGGCAGTCGTTCCAGTCGGCGCGGCCGATGAGGGGCAGCATGTGCGGGCCGAGGTTGTTGATGACATGATCCATAGAAATCTTGAGGTGCTCGAAGAGTGTGACCTCAGAGCCGGGCTGGTTGTCAAAAGGCACCATTTCATCGAGTATTCCGAAGTCGCCCGTCTCCTTGATATACGCCACGGTGCCGAAGATGAGCCAGCAAGGGTCGTCGTTGAATCCGCCGCCGATGTCGTTGTTGCCGCGCTTGGTGAGTGGCTGATACTGGTGGTAGCAGCCGCCGTCGGGGAACTGTGTCGAGGCGATGTCGATGATGCGCTGGCGGGCACGGCTCGGAATCTGGTGGACGAAGCCCACGAGGTCCTGGTTGGAGTCACGGAAGCCCATGCCTCGGCCTATGCCGCTCTCGAAGAAGCTGGCAGAGCGCGAGAAGTTGAACGTCACCATGCACTGGTACTGATTCCAGATGTTCACCATGCGGTCGAGCTTGTCGTTGCCCGTCTTAACATGATAGATGTTCAGGAGGGCATCCCAGTAGGCGCAGAGCTCGGCGAAAGCCTTGTCCACCTTCTCCGCAGTGTTGAGCTCCGCGATGAGTGCGTGGGCTTTCTCCTTGTTGATGACCTGCGGCGCAATGAATTTCTTGTCCTGCTCGTTTTCTACATATCCGAGGAGGAACACGAAGTCCTTCGACTCGCCCGGCTGCAGCGTCACCTCGATATAGTGCGAGGCGATGGGGCTCCATCCGTGGGCATGACTGTTGCGCGGCCGGCCCTCCATCACGGCATCGGGATTGGCAAACTCGTTGTAGAGTCCTACGAAGGTCTCGCGGTCGGTGTCGAAGCCCTGTATCTCGGTGTTCACATGATAGAACGCATAGTGGTTGCGGCGCTCACGGTATTCTGTCTTGTGGTAGATGGTGGCTCCCCCAAGCCCTTCGAGCGGGGATGTCTCTATCTCCACCTCTCCGGTAGAGAAGTTGCGCTGGAAGTTCTCCATGTCGGTGGCAGCATTCCACAGGCACCACTCCTCGAAGGAGAAGAGCTTCAGCCGTTTCACCTCTGCTGACTCGTTCTTCAGCGTGAGCTTCTGCACCTCGGCCCATTTTTTCAGCGGCACGAAGAAGAGCACGCTGGCCTCCACGCCGTTCTTACGTCCTGTGATGCGCGAATAGCCCATGCCGTGGCGGCACTCGTAGAAGTCGAGCGGCGTCTTGCAGGGTTTCCAGCCGGGATTCCAGGCCTCTTCCCAGTTTCCTCCCGTAGAGGGGGAGTTTTCTCTGATGTAGAAGTAGCGCCCGCCATTGTCCATCGGCACATTATTATATCTATAGCGGGTGATGCGGCGGAACTTGGCATCCTTGTAGAAGCTGTATCCTCCGGCAGTATTTGAGATGAGTGAGAAAAAGTCCTCATTGCCCAGGTAGTTGATCCAGGGCCACGGTGTTTTTGGGTCAGTGATGACGTACTCGCGGTGTTGGTCATCGAAATGGCCATAGCGTTTTTGTTCTTCCATGTGTCTGTCTGTTATTGATTATTGTTTGTGCCTGCAAAGGTAGGTCTTTTTTTTCATTTTCCTGCCTTTTCCTCGAAGAAAATTAGAGGAGCCCCACCCCGTGTTGGGGGTGGGGCCTTGGGACTGTGGCCCTGCCGTGACTTATACCGGCCCATAGCCCATGCAGCTGGTGGTGGTCAAAGCCGTGATGGCGGCGGTGAGCATGGCTACCAGCACCTCAGCGCCCTTGCGCTTGATCACCTTCCAAGCCTTATCGAAAAACCATTCCTTGATACTCATAGCGTTTTAGATATTAGACAATTATACAATCGACGATTAGGTTATCCCCTCAGTTCCCCTCCCCCGCCATTCCCCCTCCCCCAGGGGAGGGTAGGGGTGGGGCCGAGGGGATGGGGTGGGGCTTTACTCAGTTGCCACGTACTCGCCCTTACGGCTCGAGAGGATGATCTCGCCGCTCTTCACACGCTGTGCCAGCGAGGTGTAGCCCAGGGTGCTATCGTTGGTCAGCTCCTTACGCTTCAGGCGGCCGCAGGAGATGGCGAGCAGCTTCACGTTCCTCACGTTGCTGTCGAGGTCGAAGGACTCCACGTCGTTGGCAGGCTTGCTCTCGATGCTGGCCTTGAAGATGGCGAGGTTGTCAAGCTTGACAGGCTGTCCCAGGAGGATGAGCTCCTTGATGCAGCTCACCATGTCGGTGAGGATGCCCTTGATGGTGCCGGGCGAGAAGGGAGTGTTGTGCTCGGCCATGTGCTGGGCCAGCTCAGTGATGCCGATGGGAGCAGCGTTCTCAGCTCGGCCGTAAATCTTACCATAGTTCTGGTCACCCTGACGCTTGTTCTTGTAGAAATTGATCTTAAGCATAATAATAAAAAAGGATTAATAGTTAAACATTGTGTGGTGTGGTTGTCGGAGGCGCGCCCTGCGATTCACGGGTGCAAAGGTAAGGGCAAAAAGCGAGCGCCGCGGTCCGTTAACACTTATTTAACGCGTTTTATATGGTTTTAACGTCTTGCTCCTGCAGTAACTCAATTCTCCCCCTTGCGAAGGGGGAGTTAGAGGGGGATCCATCTGCGCAAAGTTTCATCCCCCCCTGCCCCCCCCCTTCCAAGGGGGGGGAATAAGTTACTTTTGCGGCAGCACGTGTCTGCCTGATAATGATTGAGACAAAACATGATAGCAAAGGCATCCATCGGCTACATGCGGATAATCATATTTTTTTCCGGTCTCTTTACAAGTCGGAATACTCCTTGCGAGCGTCGAAGCAGGGGCACGCCTTCGCTGCAAAGTCACGATGGCCATAGACCTGCGCCTCCGGATATTGTTTCCGCAGACGGGCGATGAGCCGCCGCAGTGCCTGACGCTGTGCCTCGGTGCGCGTGTCCTTAGGACGCATCTGGCGGTCAACGCCTCCTACATAGCAGACACCGATGGAATGGGCATTATGCTCCCTGCAGTGAGCACCGCAGCGCCACAGCGGTCGGCCCTCGCAGACTGTGCCGTCGAGCAATACAACATAGTGATAACCGATGCCGAAGAAGCCGCGCTGACGATGCCAGCTGTCGATGTCTTCCACACTGTGCCACCTGCCCTCGGGCGTGGCCGTGCAATGCACGATGATTTCAGTGATTTTCCTCATAATATATTAATTGTACGCGCGTTCATTATCTATTATGACACACTCATTGCGACGGACGAGGAAGAAGCGGATGTTGGCCGTGTCCATGCGGGTGTGAAGATGAGCGATGAGATGCACTGTGTCTTCACGGCCCAGCCAGCTGTAGACGAACAGCTGCCAGCTCGGACGGTTGTACCCACTGTAAATGACCCCTTCGAATATGGCAGGCATCAGCACTACTTGCACGGCGCTGCGAGCAGTCACTTCATGCGTGACGGGTTCCAGCACAGCCAGACGTGTGCTGCGCATACATCCCGAGCTGGCGTGCATGGCTTGCAACTGCCAGCCGGTGTTGTGCAGCCAGTTCAGGCAGGTGTTGGCGACATTGAGTTTCTTCTGGCAAGCCTCGGTGAAGGCATTAGCCGATTCTTGATGATTCTTTTTCATGGTGATAAACGTTGTTTGTATGAGCGAGCCGCCGGTGCAGGGGCGCCTTCCTGCCGACGAGCTTTTGCTTTTCGTTTGCAAAGGTACGACAACCGGGCGTGAAAAGGCGGAAATGACAGAGGAAGGCGATAAAAGCCGGTGAGGAGGCTGCATCATCGGTGAATCATCGGCGAGATGACCCGAAAATAACCGTTTGAGATAAAAAATTCAGACAAAACCTTGGCGGAAACGCAAAAAAGCAGTACCTTTGCACCGCTTTTCGGAAACCCCGAACCATTCGACGCCGCGAAGCAGCTGCGATTAAAGGCTGTGAGCGACTGAAGGATGTAATGAGCAACAGTATTATTTAATCACACACAACAAAAAATGTATTTAGATCAAGCTAAGAAGCAGGAGATTTTCTCACAGTATGGCCAGTCGGCCACCGACACCGGTTCACCCGAGAGCCAGATTGCTCTGTTCACCTATCGCATCAAGCACCTCACAGAGCACCTGAAGCAGAACCACAAGGACTACGGCACTGCTCGCGCACTGACAAAGCTCGTAGGTCGTCGCCGCAAGATGCTGAAGTATCTCTACAACACCGACATCACGCGCTATCGTGCACTGATCAAGGCACTCGGACTGCGTAAGTAATCGCCTGACCATTAAGCAAACGCCTCACAGCTCTCGCTGCGAGGCGTTTTTGTGGGAACACGAATTTCTCACAATTTTTATTTATGAATCATTCGTGGGTCATTTATGAATCATTCATGTTCTTGGACAAGCCAAGCGGCGTCGCAGACTTTTTTAAAACACGAATGACCATGAATTGAACACGAATGTTCAAGACTCAAACATGTGCGCAGCCCTGACCCTCCTTTTCCAAAGGAGGGTCAGGGGTGGTTTGTCAAAGATGTCCCAACTTATTTTCTAAAGGAGGGGAATGGCTGCGCCGTTTTGCCCGCCGCAGGGACTCCGTGAGGCCATCCCCTCCCTTCAAGGGGAGGGGTTAGGGGTGGGGTCTGTAATGTCAGTAATGTTCTTTGCTGCCACTTCTTTGCTGCCCCTTTTCGCAGTCATTTCTTTGCAGCCATTTCTTTGCAGCCCATTCTTCGCTGAAACTTCTTCGGCCCCACTCTTCGCTGACAGGATATTACTGATATTACAGACCCCACCCCTAACCCCTCCCCTTGAAGGGAGGGGATGGCTGCGCATTGAGCTACGCGGCGGGCAAGGAGTGGCAAAAAGCTCCATGGAAAAGGAGGGGCCAGGGGTGGTTTCAAAGATGTCCCAACCTATTTCCAAAGGAGGGGAATGGCTGCGCCGTTTTGCCTGCCGCAGGGACTCCGTGAGGCCTTCCCCTCCCTTCAAGGGGAGGGGTTAGGGGTGGGGTCTGTAATGTCAGTAATGTCCTTTGCTGCCATTTCTTTGCTGCCCCTTTTCGCAGTCACTTCTTCTCTGCCATTTCTTTGCAGCCCACTCTTCGCCCCCACTCTTCGCTGAAATTTCTTCGGCCCCACTCTTCGCTGACATGATATTACTGATATTACAGACCCACCCCTCGCTCGGCCGAAGGACGCTTGCAAGGAAAGAACCCCTCCCCTTGAAGGGAGGGAATGGCTGCGCATTGAGCTACGCGGCGGGCAAGGAGTGGCAAAAAGCTCCATGGAAAAGGAGGGGAATGGCTGCGCCGTTTTGACCGCCGCAGGGACTCCGTGAGGCCTTCGGAATTTTCGTCCGAAGGCTTCGGACGAAAAGTCCGAAGCCTTCGGACAACGAGTCCGAAGCCTTCGGACGGAGTGTCCGAAGCCTTCGGACTTTTTTCATCTGCACCGATAGTAATCTTTTCAGCCCTTCGGGCTCTACCTGCGCCTCCGTTGCTGAGATGTGTAAAAAGAGTAGGGGAATGGCTGCGCCAGAAGAAAATGCATGAATCACCAAAGTTAAGGCTTGGGGGCCTCAAACTTCTCTATGAAGACGTGGGTGACGATGCCATTGGCACCGCAGAAGTAGATGCGGGGGATGATGGACGAGGCAAAGAGGCTGTAGATGCGGCGGTCGGGCTGCGCCGAATAGGGGATGACCAGTCCGTTGGCGGCCCAATATGCCGCCACGCTTTCCGCACCCTCTTCGCGGCTGATGGCCACCATCTGGAAGCCCTTGTCGTTGCGGTGCTGCAGGTAATAGTCGTTGAGCAGCGGCAGGTCGCGCTGGCAGTCGCTGCACGACGTGTTAAACAGCACGATGACCGTCTCGCCCGTCAGCTGAGCGGTAGTGAACATCCCCGCCGTGCCGTCGCTGTCTACCATCTGCACGGTGAACAGCGGCATGCGGTCGCCCACTCTCACACGTTCTGTCGTCTCATCCTCGTCGTCGTCACTCATGCTGCAGCCCGTTACTGCCGTCAAAGAGAATAACGCACACAAAAACACAAAGGCCCAAAGCACTTTGTGTCGCGTTGCAGCTCTCTGTGTTCTTGTGTCTTTGTGTTCCATTGTAAACAGTAGCTTTTACTTCACGATGACCTTCTTCGTCTTACGGTCTTTCTCCGTCCGTGCCTCTATGACATAGATGCCGTCGTTGGCCACGGTGAAGCTGTAGTCCATCGACTGCGGTGTGGCTTGATGCACGAGTCGACCGTTGGTGTCGAAGCAGCGCACGCTGATGATAGGCTCTGCCGTAGAGGCAATCACCTTGACGGCGTGGCCCTCGGTGAATATCTGCAGGTGCGTCTCCTCAGCAGCCTCCTCTTCTATCAGTGTCTTCACCAGGTAGTAGCGGTTCTGCGTCTGTCCGCTGACGGTGAACTTCATGCCCGACTCTAATGGTGTCAGCTTCCGCTCCACGGCGTCGTAGAAGCTCACCGAGTCGCCCAGCAGCTCCACGCCCTGGAGCGTCAGCACGCAGGGTGCGTTGCTGCTCGACTCCACGCCAAGCGGCAGGCAGGTGAAGTCATGGATGCTGTTGATGGTGGTAGCCAGGCGTCCGCACAGCGTATAGACCGTAGGAATGTTCTTCAGGTCGCTGTTGATGAAGGTCTCCGTGTCCTCAGCAGGCAGGAAGTCGTCGCTGGCACTCTCGCGCAGCATCACCAAGGCACTGCTCTCGTCGGCACCGCGCTTTGCCGTAATGACCATGCCGAGCGGGCTAGTCGAATTACCGCCACGTGTTTGACGGGACAACAGCGGGTACTCCTTATCATAAGTGACAGACTCATCAACACTAGGTGTATTTGGATCATCGGGGGTGATGGTCAGTGTCTCTGGTACATACTTGTAGATGGTCACCTCTTCCTCGATGTCTTCAAGTTTAAGAATCTTTATCGTCTCTCCAGGATTATCTGGATCATCTATTTCTTCATAAACAGGCACCTGCACTGGTTCTTTCTCTACTATTGTCTTTGTAACCATTTCACCATCTACTTCTACTTCTTCAGTGTATGTTTCACCATAGATGCCATTGCCATTCAAGTCAACGTCAATTGTTTCGTAGTCTGTAGAGGTTTCATCAGGGTTTTCTGTGTCAGGTATGCCATCATCGTCGGTATCAATCATCTTCCTCAAGGGCCTCATTACCTGAGACTGTCCGACAACGATTGTATACTTCGTACCCATGCCCTCTATCATACCGAAACGCGACTGAGCCTGCATATCCCTATTGAAGGTGACGGTGAGGTCGCCGCTGATGCCGGTAGCCTGCACGAAGAATCCCTGTCCTGGAGCTACGACAGCGTGGGGTAAGAATTGTAGCGTCTCTGGTTCAGTGGGTTCCGGGTCACCGGCGCCTGGGGCAACGTAGTTGGGATTCTGATATTCAACAGCGTCTCCGTCAGAGGTAATCCATTCACCATTGGGTGCCAGCTGCACCAACACCTGGCGCGGGTTCTGGCCTTCAGCTGTTTTAGTCAGCAGCCAGTATTTTCTCTCTAAGCCAGACTTCACGTCGTTGGTCGTCTTCCCGTATGCGGGGTCGCCTTCAGAGGCATTGTCAATCTCGTCCTGTGTGAAGGTCACGGAATTGGCAGCAAAGAACTTTGCCATGTCCAATCCGCAGGTGAATGGGTTCTCCACCAAGTAGAAGCCTAAGTTGGAGGCTCCGGCAGGAACGGTCTCGGTGAAGCTGAAGTTTGCGCCATTCATACTCTGCAACGGTGCTTCTGTAGTCGGCACGCGGGTGTAGGTGCGCATGTCACCATAGATGCTGGCCTCAGTCTCTTGCCTCCATGATGTCATCTCGACGGGTGTTGTGTTTCCAGTCCCTTCGCCAGCAGTTCCCGTGGCAGTCACCTGCCACTGCACCTGGGGCAGCAGCTGGTCAGCCTTCAGGCGGCCGCGGTTCAAGGCGCGATTCTTGCTGCGCACATCGCTCAGCTCCGTGTCTGTTCCACCATCATCCGTATTGGTCTCAGAATATTTATAGTAGTCATACATCGTGTCCTCCTTTGGCAGACGGACGATAGCCTTGCCGCCACTGTTGTCATTATTCTTCAGGTGGTTCATCACCATCACCGAGAATCCGCCCTTGGCATAGTCCACCGTGGCATCGTTGTAGGTGTTGCTCCAGATGCCCTTCATGGCCACGTTGACCTTCTTGTCGCCCATAGGCTTGTAGCCTAAGCGGTCAAGATAGCGGTCAGCATTGGTTGTATCCCAATTGCTGTTGCTCCATTGTCCTTGCAAGGGAGAGCCGAGGTTCTCAGTCTGGCTGTCATCGTTGGTATCATAATCTGCCCCCACCTCATAGAGCACGGCCTTGGCCTTGTCCCAGCTGCGCTGGTAGATGGCGGGACTGTAACGGTCGTAGTCGTCATACCAGGACGGTTGATAGAGATAATAATAATCCGTGCTGCTGCTCACCTCGGTGTCTGTGGCAGGGCTATAGTTCTCTCCACTCTTTGTGTACCAGCCCCGCTGCGATGGATTGTCTGTGGCTCGTGGATGAGCGACTTTGACGTAATGAGGTATAAATGTGACAGGGTCATAGTATGTCGTCTTCTGCTGGGCTGTTCCACTGGGAGCATACCACTCGCCGGAGATAGTGCCTTGCAGGGGCGAGCCAAGCAGGTACCAGCGCTTGTTGTCGAGCTCATACTCCACCCACGCGTTGTTGTAGTTCAGCAGGTGGGCGTTGCGCAGCTCCGTGCCGGGCTGGAAGGCAATCTCGTCGCAACTGTTCACCTTATACATCTCAGCGATAAGGTCGTTAGGATGGTCGGAGCGTCCCCTGTCGGGATTCGTCCCATAGGTCTCAGACCACATGCTATATTTTCGGGCCTGCATGTCGAACTTCAAGATGGGCGTCGACGTGTCGCGCAGGTTGGGGAAGGGTGCGTCTTTCAGTTGGCCATTGTTCGCCGCAGTCTCCACGTCAAGGGCATCGTAGAGCTCAGGTGCGTTGCCCCACTCGTCGCTCTTCATCAGCACATGCGTGCAGTAGAGCGGTGTGAAGCCCTTGCGCAGAACCTGATCCTTACTGGGCTTGGCGTTAGCCTTCTTACTTGACGAGTAGTAGTTGTCTTTATTGGTGACGTATTCATGAAGCGGTGAGGCATTATTATACACGGCACCGTTAGCCCTGTACAGCTCGTCGCCATAATAAGCATTGCTGATGGTTGTGTTGCCATCGGCACGCCGCCAGTTCTCATCGTTGTTCCAGTCGATGTTGCCGGCTCCGCCCGTCCACACCTCATAGTCGGGCACAATCTTCAGGTTGATGAGGATAGTGCCGTCGCAGGCATTGGAGTTGTCATCCTCCTGGAAGGGCAGGCTAAGCGTATAGTTATAGCCCTCGCGCACATTGAAGTCCTTGACGAAGTAGACGCTCAGGTAGTTTTTGTCAATCTGAGAGCTGATATTCACAGTGGCTCCCTGTTGCGCTCCCTCGCTGTTGTCCTTGGTATTGATGGCCTCTAACCGTACTATCCTTCCGACGACGGGCAGCGACTTGTTCGTGTTCATCTCCTTGGAAATCTTTTTGTCCCAAGTCAGGTCGTTGGAGGAAGCTAAGTAGATGTTGTCGTCTTGCGACTTCTTGATGACACCACCGGCACCTTCCGTCTGTGCATTGCGGATGGGCAGCCAGAGGTAGTTTACGTCATTGCTTGGAGTAGTACCCTCGGCATCCGTATTCTTCACAGTCTCAAACTGCGCAGCCTTGGCCAGTCGGATACTCAGCACTGGGTTGGTGCCTTCAGGGAAATTGTAACTATATGAGGAGAATCCATGCTCGCCCGGCACGAAGCCGGTTTGCAGCCTCGGGGCCTTCTGACCCAGCTTGATCCGAACACCCTGCGGCTCGTCGCAGTAGAAAGCCACATACTCACTTGCTGAAGGATTCAGTGCCTGATCAAACATCTCATCGTGGATGGGGCAAGCCACCATGTAGAAGTAAGGATCGCTGTCAAGCACTTGCTCTGCAGGAACGCTGACAGTCGTCTGGTGAAGCAGTAGCTCGCCAGTAGCCACCACCTCTTTCAGGTACTTGATCATGGGCACGGTGAGATAGGGGATTTCTTCCTGATGCTTTGTGATGCCGTCTAAAGAGGTAATGCCTGGATAGTAGGCACGCATGGTGGAGAGGGCGTAGGCGAGGTAGACATCCACTCCGTCAATCTCCTTATGCTGCTTGTGATAGTTAGCCAAAGTAGCCCGCCGGTCTTCAGGATTAGTAGCCCGCTTGTTGCCCAACCACCAGTCGAAGTTCAGGTTCTTCATCTTCACCTCTTTGCCCTTGATGTCGTAGCCCTTCAGGTTGGTGAGCAGCGTGGGAATCTGTCCGTCGCACACCACCAAGTCCTCCATATTCTCCGCAGCGTCCAATCCCAGAACCTCAAGTGGTGGCTTAATACGGAACTCGCCGGCCTTACAACATTCAGAGCAGAGGTTGAAAGCCGTACATGGATTTCCAGATTCAAACGTCTGATTAGTGTTAATCACATAATAGTCGGTATTGGTTTCCCACTTCAGTCCTGTGTAGTTACCGTTTATCACCACATAGTTCACATTGCCCTCCTCAGTCGCTACTACCTCACGGTAAACAGCATGATTCTTGTTCACGGCATCCGCAAATGAAAACTCAGGCATATAATTGTCATTTTCGAAAGTGGTGCTCCACGTGTAATACATCACGGAAGCTCCCATGTTTACCGTTGGAGAAGAAGAATGCCAAGTGGTTTTTTCTCCTAAGATGGCAGCATCGAAGGCGGTCTTGTAGGGTGAACCCTCCGTTGGGGATGGCAATGATGATAATTCACCTTTCTCTATGGCAAGTGCCAGCTCATCTAAGGTAATTGTATTGAAATTGAAACCATTAAAGCCTGAAGGATACGTATTCAACAATTCTGTTCGGAAAGTATCAAGGAACTTATACTTATTCAAGAACACAAATCCCTCTTCGGCTGTACTGCCATTCACATTTCTGGACGACTTCAGCTTGTTGTGGTCAATCCTTAGCTTCAGCAGGCGCATCTCGGTTACCGTATTACCATCTTCATCGACGCTGACGCAGAGCGGCGTGTTGATATCGGCTTCCACCTTGGGTACAATAGCATATACCTCAATGTTGTCGAGCATAAAGTCACCACCGTTAGAGCTGACGCAGTTGTTGTTCACCTCCATCCAATAGCGCTTGTATTTCTTATCAGTGGAGAACTCAAAGTAGAACTGTTGCCATTCCACATGGCTATCATCGGTAGCTGTAAGCTCATAGCATTGCCCCGGGCAGAAGCGGTAGATTGTCTTAGTCTCACCATTCTCATCCTCACCTTTCATGGTGAGCGTAATGCCGCCAGGACAACGCTTATCTCTATCACTTGCGTCCCAATTCTTCTTGTTGGCACCCGATATCCAGCCCGTACACATCAGCTTGTCATTCTGACAGAAGTCTCCTTGGAAGCTGATAGAGCAGATGTCACCAGGCATTTCGGAAGCGTCGATATACATAAAGCCATCCTGCATGCCCGCATCTGGATCGATGCCATAGCCTAAAGATGGATCTGTTTTCGTGTTTGATGGCAAGACGTCCTTTTGGTAGCCATAAGTTGTAAACGACTTAGAGACAAGTGCATACGAACCCCAGCTACAGTTTTCTCCGTCGAATGAGTAATTCGTTTTATCAAATGGCAGAGGAATGGGACTGGAGTTAGGGATGTCACCATATGACACCCAATTGTCTGGATCACTCTCGTTTTCTTTTTCGTTTACCCAACGGGGCAAGGTCCCATTATTATGTTTCGTGTCATACCATGATCCGTCACTTTTTTGCGGAATATGATAGAAATTCTTCGTGGAAGCCGATTCACTTCTGTCAGGATAGTCAAAGGTAACTTTGGCAATGGGGGGGCCTGCAATGTCTCTAAGCTTGTTGGGGTCACGGTTAGTACCCTTCACATCTCTCCAAGGTTTCGTCTGATTGTCAATCGTAGGGTCACTGAGCTTTTCGAAAATGATGGTATACCGGCATATCTGGTATTTATAAGTTGCTCCGCCTTTCGTGTACTCGAAATACGCTGTCAGTTCAGAGCTGACTGAATTCTGGCCTGATGGGATATCCACCTCGCCGTCACTTGGATAGTTGAACACCATGAAACGGCTACCGCCATAATCTTTTTTATTGTAAACCTCGTCATAGAGGTAATAACCCTGGGCAACACCACTTTCTTTATGACCACCAAGCGAAAGACCTGCATAGTTGTTTTGGAGTTCTATCTTGATTCTGCCTATACCTGAGCTTTCCGCCATCACAGCAGAAACCAGATGGTCGTCGAGGAACTTATTCATAGTTTCTTGGGTCACTTCGCCATAGTTCGTCGTGATTTCAGCATTATAATCGGTTTTGTTTTTAATGTAGTCATAGTCTATAACTCCTACGTATTCTTTTTTCTTTTCATCAAAAACAAATTCTTTGATAAAAGCTGGGTCATCGAATATCCAATAGTCACGGAACAGATGCCTCAGACTCAGGAAGTCACCCCGATAAGCCTCATTTTTATCCTGCTCATAATCGAGCCTCTTCACTGGGAAACGAATAGGCTTGTCCTCCTTCCAGCCATTACTGCCAGTAAAGTACATCAGCCGTTTGGCCATGCTCTTGGCATCGTTCATATTATAGATGTAGCGCATGGTGAGCGACGGCTCTTCAAGATTGCCGTTATATGGATCGCTGCCCTTGTATGTAAGGTCACTGTAACGCGACACATCGGCAGTGATAGGCAATTCCTCTTCCACGCCGAGAGGATTGGTGTAGGAGAACCGGTACTGTACGCACTGCTCTGCTTCGCTGTAATTCGGATAGTCGTCCCATCGCAACTTTTGGCCCGTTACCAGGCCATTCTTGTAAATGTAATACGCCACGCCGTTTCCACCGTCAACATTCAGCGAAACATGCTGTTGCAGCTTGGCGAGGTTCTCCTCGTCGTTACCGATGTACCAGCGCTGGTAGAATACATGGTCGTTATTCACTCTCAGCGTGGTAGGAAGAACAATCTGGCGAGTATTCCCTCTTCTGACGTAGTGGGTAATCATGAACTCGTTCACCATCTGCGGACCATTCGTATTTTTCCTCCAGTCAGAGTCGGCATTGCCTATCAGACCTTGGCTCTTGCCACTTTCAGTGACATAATTTCTCAGATACGATGTCTTGTGCTCCACCTCTCTGTATCTGTTGTCAATCACGATGTTCGCCTGCTTGGGGTCAACGTAATACCACTTCAGATAGAATTTATCATATAGACTGGTATTGGTCAGGCGCTCTCCGTCGGCTTTATTATTAGTTGTGCCGCCTGTTGACCTAATATATTTCAACAAAGGAGTCTTTAAGTAGAAATGCTGGTAATCATCCTCCTGCGACAGGAACAGCAGTTGCCGCTCGCCGTCAACATCAGAATAGTCAGCCAGCCAGCCTGTTTCGGTAAGCATCTTACCATCAACGCCATAACCATTATTAAAGCCTGCCAATACCCTATAATACTTGTCTTGATTGGGGTCAGGCACTTCCACGGGGTAAAAGGCGGCATCCCATAACTCATAGGGTGAGGTGTGCTTTTGAGTCCATTGTTCAACTTGCCAACCATCACCTTTTGAATAGTGCAGATAGCGGGCACCGGTAGTTTCCTTCAACAGTGTGATAGAGGTGATGGTGCCGTCAGGACTGTCAGAGGCAGTCTTGATAGCGTTCAAATGGGCGAAGTTGATATTTACATCGCTATTGCTGGGGGTATATTCCACTTCAACCCTCGGATTCTTGATGTAGCCTCCACCAGCTTGCAAGTTATAAACAAGAATGGTCTTAAGTTTACTGTCTCTGAACGCTTCAGTAATATTAAAGGAGAGTTCTGTATCGTCTGAAGATCTTGACACTGTCTGCGTTTCATCCAAGATGGTGATAGAACGGTCGGCTGAGTTCCATGTCATTGCTGATGACCAAGGTGAGTTGTTATAACCTACACCATATTCCAAACCTCGTGCTGAAATCTGCTGGAAATCACCTGTCAGCGTAACCTTAGAAATTGTTCCATTGATGGCGGTAGCATCCACCTGAAGGTAAGCGATGTTATTCACGCCATAACTTGTATTTGCGAGATTAACAGTATTACCATTAGAAATCTTGTTGAATCCACAATAAGCAGGATATCCCGCTGCGACCTCTCCATTCGAAATATCTACAGCGTCGCTGCTACCATTAACGTAGGTCATTTTCACGGCAGCTGTACCTGTTCGTGTTGGCAAGGTATGGTTAGAATTAAGTTCTAGATTCTTCAGACTAACCTCTATCGTTCCATCGTTGCCAATAGTGACGTTCTTCTCCACGATCGGACCCTCATTAGGAGTATTGGCTGGACCCTCCTGCCTGCTCAACAGCACACGTAGCTTCATTTCTTGTGTGCCGTTGATAATCATCTTCGAATATTCACTCAGGTCGGCATAGATGAGGCGGTCCACATTGCTAGTGCCTGCTACCATTGCGTTTTGGCCTATCTGTGCTCCGTTGCCTACGTTGAAATCCACAGCGGGGGAGTTGTTGGTCACAGTAGCGCCGCTGCCATAGCCATCCCACGTATGGAACATGTCTCGGGTCAAAGTGGATTGCTCGTAATTAACCTTCTGAATAGGCGTATATCTGTTTACATCAGTATTCTCAACATTGTATTTCGCGTTTATAACATCTTTTGCGCCTAAGATGCTATAATTGCCACTTGAATTAATCAGATAGTCGTTCGTTCCGTACTTCTTGATATAGAAGCCTCCGTCATCGCCCGACTCTTCCAGCGTCCACAGTCCGTCCTTATGATAGGCTGCTAATGTCGGCAATGAAGGCAGTGGTTTGTCTTTCGGTATAATTGACTGGCGCGATGACACGTCAGATGTCTGAAGAGTTCCAGAACCGGAAACCTGATTGCCCGTACCTGAATAGGTAAGGTAGTGACGGGTAGTAGCACTAGCAGAATTGTCATTGTCTGTACCTTCTCCTCTATAATAAATAATAAAAGCGGCATTGCTTTTCAGCTTGGCAAAGCGCAGACGGAAGAGATCTAAATTATAAGACTGACTATTGGAATACTTCTTAGCTTTTGCTAAATCAGTCCATTCATTATAAGTCGGACGATACATGGGATAGCCTTCATCATCTGCCTGAGAAATATCATAACCGTCATCAAGTACATGAAAAGTCAAGATTGTTGCGTTCTCAAAGCCTTCAACGCATCCAAACCTGTTTCCACCTGAAAAACTTCCATACTTTACATATCGTCCTGTTTTGCTTCTCAACTTAAAATGGTTGGAATTGCCATCTCCAGCTGCCACAAGTGTCCACAATCGGTTATTCGCGTATGGCAGGAAATCCCTTGTTTTGGCACGTGAATTCACCCCGCAATCGGTCAGATAGCTACATTTATCATGTGCTTTCTGGTAGAACTGAATGTAGTAGTAGTTACCATCACCTATAATCGAGGCAGGATCCATCGTCTCGAAAGCGTCGGGCATGGCAGCCCACTGCTCTGGTGTCTGCGCCTGGGCGTTGGCAGCTGAAAGCAGGAAGGCCCCGAGCAGCAGGGCTGTGCGGAGCAGGTTGGAAAGGAACGAAGCCCGGCGGGCGGTGCCCGTCAGGTGTCTATGGATGTTGTTATGTCTTGACTTCATCAGTGTCATTGAGTTCTTCAATTCTACGGATTGGTTCATTGTTATATCTTGTCTTGATGTCGTTACACATTATTATATATATATGTAGTCCCCGGCAGCTGGCCGCCGAGGACATTCGCTTTGTCTGTATAGTATGCAGCACAATCCTGAGGAGGGTCTGTCGTCACCATTTGGCACAGGTGATGCAGACGTGCCAACGTGCATATTTGCCCACGTCGCGCATGATGTAGCCTTTGTCTGCCATCAGTTTAATGGACTTTTGGACAGCTACGCGACTAACCCCAATCTTATCAGCTATTTCGGTTACTTGCACATCAGGGTTAGAGCGCATGGCTCTCAGTATCTGGCCAATGGTAGGACTTTGGAACTTGATACGCTCCCCGTCGAACCACCACCCGTCAGGGTCATGATCGTTGATGAAGTCGATGTCGGCCTGTATTTCGTTGGCGACCAGCTGCGTGAAATACGTCCTGAAGGGTCTAATGCTCTGCAGCGAGGCATGGCTGCCGTCGGAGGGGACGCTACCCACTTTGAGATCCGCCTGATGGAGGGCCTCCAGATAGGCTTTCTTCTTTCGTGACCGTACCACCACCATGGGATAACCGTGGCGTGACAGGATGTAGTTCACCAGCAGGCGAGCTATGCGTCCATTGCCATCCTCGAAGGGGTGGATGCGGATGTAGCGGTAGTGAAACAGGATGGCCAGCTCAATAGGAGTAAGTTCTTTCTTAGCTTCTTCCTCCCGATACCACCATACCAAGTCACTCATCAATGCAGGAGTTTCCTCTGGCGAGGCGTAGTCAAAGCGGTCGCCGTATCGTGTGATGACAGAATTGGGACGTGTCTTGTACTGTCCGGCATGAATGGTATAAGACGTAGTCACTCCTCCAGGGAGGTTGCGATACACCTCATAGTCTTCACGCAGCAGTGTCTTATGCAACTGTCGGATGAAAGTTTCAGTCAGCGGATGTACAGACTGGGTTGCCTCCTCAGTCATCATCTTCAGACCCACGTCACTGGCCTTCATCTCCTCCAGATCCTTCATCTCAGCTTCCTGCACTACTCTTCCAAAGAGCAACAAGAGTTCCGTCTGGCCGTAGGTCAGAGTGTTACCCTCGATGTGGTTTGAGTTATAGTTGAAGTCAACAGAGAATCGCCTACTGAACTTTTCTTGATCATACTGGTTCAGTGGCTGTAACTGCTGCCAACGCTCCAAGGCTCTCTCTAATTGCTCTGTCTTTGTTTCCATCTTTCTTAAATTATATTGATTTCTGGCCACAAAGATAACATTAATTTATTAAACAACCAAGAGTGACCACCTTTTTGGGGTAGTCATTGACCACTTTTATGAATATTTAGCGTTTGTACCACCCAAATTGGTGGCCTTGTACCACTAAATCAGGTTACACAGGATTGTGCTTCAATATGTCAAAGAACGTATTCTTACCCCACCCCAACCCCTCCCCTTGAAGGGGAGGGGAGTTTTCGGTGCTATTCATCCCCTCAGAGGGGAGTTTGGGGCGCCATTACTTCTGCAACACCACGTTGAACGTGAAGGCATAGTCGTACTGACTGCCAGAAGACCCCAGTTTTACGTTGACGGTGACGGAGGTCTTATAGGTGCCGGCGGCGAGGCTGTTGTTCAGCACGCCGAGGATGCGGCCGCTGGCGGCATCGTAGGTGGGTGCAGTCTCGAATATCTTGCCAGTGCCAGAGACGTTGGTGCCGTCGCTGTTCTTCCAGGTGAGCGACACGAAGGTCACCTCTGTGTCGGTGAAGTCGCGCCACGTGCCGTCGTTGTTCTTCTGTGCGAAGGGCTGCAGGATGATAGGGCCGCCGGTGCTGAAGGTGGTGGTCAGGGCGTCGCTGCTGAGCGTCGCGGCGGGGTAGCCCGCTATGGGCACGAAGGCCAGCGGCTCCACGCGGAACTGCCAGTCGGTCAAGTGTATGGGAATGTGTATCCAGTCGTTGCGGCGGATGACGTTGAAGCCGTTGCCGCCCGTCGTTCCGTCGATATAGGGCGTGGTCATGCCGTAACGCAGTTCCTCGGTGTGGCTGCCCCGCTGAATCTTCAGGCGAATAGACAGCTGGTTGTTCGTCGTGGTGAACGAGGCGTCGGTCTCGTTGACGTAGAAGAAGAGTGTGCCTTCGTCAGTATTGCCATCATTCTTTGCTGCGAGTGTCAAGGCCGTTACGGGGTTGTATGCTACCGGGCCGATGTCGGTAGTGGCACCCGCTGGCAGGGTGATATGCTCTTGCAGTGCTGTGCCGGTGTTGTTGGTGACTTCGCCGGAAAGCACGATGTCGCGGAAGGCATAATCCTTATTGTTCAGGTTATACAGATAAATGTTTACCACGTATTCACCAGTGGTGGCAGAACTGCTGATAGCGTAGCTGTATTCTTGGTAGAACGGAGGTTCATGGGTGCCGCTACTTCCACCGGTGCCATTATATCGCGGCGGTGTAACACCAGTTGCCAGTGTAGTGCCGCCAGCCACCACGTCGAACTTGCCTCCGTCAGTAGCCCCCCTGCAAACTTTGAACGAGATGTTCTTCGGTGTGAAACTCATCCCTGTTGCTGGTGTGACTTTGAAGGAGATAACAGCTTCTCCGTCTTGCGATGAGGTGTTGTCCACGGAAAACTTCCGTAACGTATATGCCTTGTCGTAAGTTGTAACTGTGGGATTTTCCGTTGGTACAGTCACCTTGCTGCCCCACGACAATGCCGTAGACGTAAACACGCCACCCAACGACACCGTTGCTGCGCCACCCTGCGTGGGGACATCATCCAGCGCCCATGTCGCCGAGACGGTTTTCGTGGTGTTTGCTGGGAACAAGGGAACGAGGTTGGCCTCCGACGCCAAGTTATCCTTGCTGAAGAGGTAGATGCCGGGACCGGTGGTGGAAGCCTGGTTGATGGGGTCCACCTCGATGCCAAGAATCTGCACCTGCTCGGTTGTCTCGTTGGTGAACTCGAACTGCATTTTTCCCATCACGCGCCAAAGGGTGATGATGCCAGCATTAGTAACTACATTGTTGACAGGTGTGACAGTTATCTGCTTACCAACAGCATCATTAAGTCTTCCCGTCATGGGGATGTTCTTCTCGCTGTAGCCGTTGGTGAACTTGAATGTAGCATTTGCATCTACCGTACTTCCCACAGCAAAGCCGTCGTTATAGGCGTCACCAGTATTCACGTCAGAATGAAAGTTTGCAGTGGCGTAAATCTTGTAGGGGATGCCAGCGGTCAATGGTTCTGAAACGATGGGCATAAACTCTGTCAAGATGCTGTCGGGCACATTTGGTGTTGACTCCACTACCAGTTCTGACCGTTTCTTCTCTATGATTTGCACCACCTCATTCGTCGACGCATTACATATAAGTATACGAACCGACTGCAGTTTTTCCCAGTCGTGGTCTGGATCTTCCCAGACGGGATTGCCAACGGCACGTGTATGCTGTCCTCCTGCCTGCTCGGGGGTGCAAACACTGATGCTGATGCGCCCCATACCTTCAGGCATTGGCAGCTCGTTGTCGGTAGCCTTGTCATCGGTACAGGCAGCCATGAGGACGACTGCCAATAGCGTCATATAGAAGAATAAACGTTTCACGATTCTCATTATTTACAAATAAATAACTGGATTGTCAATATGCCTCCAGCGCATTTCCCTGATGGACAGCTCGATGAATCCTCCCTTGGCACTGACTTTGTCGACGAATATGCGGTAGACATTATTGCGCACAATGCCGAAGTTCATGGCTGGTAGTGAGGGGCATTTCACTGCCTTTGAAGCTTCCAAACTGATGTTGTCGTTGGTGTAGGTCGGATAGGCATAATTGCTCTCGCCCTGATGTCGGATGAAGTGATAGAACACACAGCGTTCACCCGTGCCGGTGCCACCCCTATAGTAGTAGCCCTCGAAAGCCAGACCTGTGGCATAGTAGAAGAGTGGTGAATCTCCCTGTGGACGCAGGGTGTTCTCCTTGGCATAGCCCACGATGATATTGTCGGCTGTGAAGCCATCGTTGGTAACGTCGAACTTATTGCTCTGCTGGCTGGCCATGGTGACATTGTAGGTGTTATTGAGATTACCAATCACACTGGTAAGCGTGCTGGCAAAGTAGTCAGGATGCACATTTTGGTTCTTTACCGAAGTGTAGGGGTCTGTCACCCAGTTTGCGAAGGTCTCGTTAGCTAAATAGGGGCTTGCATTATCGTTAGTGCGCTTGAACAAGTATTCGTTACCGTTGTTGAGGTTGAAAGGTGTGATGCTTGTCAGCACGAAGCGGTCGTTAGTGGCGGTGCCGTCTGGCCTACTGATGGTGTACTCATAGCCCGGAGTGGTGTATGCTGCGTTATCCGTACTGCTCTTGTAACCATTTGATTCCTTGGCCCAGAAGTCGATACGTGCCGCGAGACGTTCGATGTGGATGCAGTCAAGATAGTAGACGAAACGGTTCTTCTCGGCTTCGGTGGGTGAAGTGTAGACTCTGGGGTTTCTCAGGTTGATGGTGGCTTCTGCCGCAGAGGCCATGACGAAGTTCCGGGCATTGATGCCCACACCTGAACCCTCGTAGACGGAAGCTAACACTTTGTCACGCACGTCGGAGGAGACGATGACTTGATTGGCTGCAATGCCCAGGTCGTCGGGAGCGTTGGCCACGACGAGCAACTTATAAGTCTCTCCTGCCACGAGTGTTGTCTCTTCCAGCTTCTGCTCGCCAGTGGTGTAGAGTACCTCGTTTGTCTGCACGTTGTAAGGCTCGTATTCCGGATGGTCATGGCCAATGGGATAGTAGGGCTCTTCGTAAGGATATACGGTGTATTTCTTCACGCATACCACCTTGGCATTACCGTTGTTGGTATTGATGCCTGCCTCATCCTGATAGAAGATGAGAGTAATGTCGTTCACTTTGTTTTCTCGATCCTCGATGCCTTTCTCCGGCCCGTCGCCATACTCTCCGCCAGTGGGGTTGGAGCGCGTGAAGTTGCCGGTGCTTACCGAGATAGTGATATTGATGTATTGCGCTGCACTGTTGTCGGCAGTCTCTTCACAGTCATAGTCTTCGTTCATCCAATGGCATGACGATGCCAGCAAGGGCAGCAGCAGGAGGGCTGCGGTCTTGCGGATGGTGCTGACTATTTGTGACAGACGTGACATGATATATGTTTGTTGGGTTGAATATTCGGGTTTAGTTCAGCACCTCGTGCTGCTGGCGTTTGGCCCACGGAATGATGTGTACCTCTGCGCCGATGTAGAGCTGCAGCTCTTCTACTTTTCCGCCTTTGATGATGAACTGCAGGCGGTAGTCGTATTCGCGGTCCAGGTATTCCTGGTAGTGGTAGTAGCGCTCCTGATAGTTGCGCCCACTTGAGAGGATGTAGGGCAGGTTGATGCCGAAGATGATGTCGCCGGTGTCTTTCTTTCTGATGAGGAGCACGGCGTTGCGTGCCTTGGCGATGTCTGCCTCGCTGAGGATGGCATACTTGTCGTCGTTGACAGAGGCGTTCTTGTAGAGGAGGCGGTTGAACATCAGGTCATAGTGTGCTGCGCTCTCGCTTTGCACATCGCCGCTGCCCGTGAAGGTGGTGGTCCACTGTCGGTAGGGGGTGTAGACGAGTGTGTCTTCGGGGCTGGTGAGGTTGTTGCGGCAGTCCACCTGTGCGTTGTTGTCGATGATCTCCACGGTGTAGTCGCGGTCGTTCACCTGATTGTCGGCGGGGTCGTCGTTGAGTGCGCGCAGGGTGATGTTCAGCTGCTTGGTGTCGCGTATGAGGCTGAGTGTGGCGTAGGTCGGCTCGTCCTTCACCAGTCGCACTGTCTCCTGTCCGTTGGTGTTCACTGAGCCGTCGCGCTGCCAGCTGTACGTGCATTTAGCGGGTGTGAGCATGGGTGGCAGCATGGTGAGGGGCATGGAGTCGGCGGGTGTGGTGACGGTGGTGAGTGTGTGCCACAGTGTGTCGAGGGGCTGCGATATAGCAGCATAGGGAGCCATTGGAGCAGCCTGTGCGGCGACGTTGCTCCGCGCTTTGTCGGCGGCTTGGTGGTCGAGGGTGACGAAGAACTGCTGCCACTGGTCGCCTATGGCGTTGCCTTTCTGGCGGTATTTGGGTCCGGGTGTGGCCAGAGCCTGCTGCCAGTCTTTCTGCAGTGCCACGGCCATCAGACGGTAGGTATGGTCGGGGGCCAGCTCCTCTTCGGTGAAGTGGATATAGCTTCCGTACTTGGAGAGCAGGCTCCCGGCCACGGTCTTAGAGGCGACAAGCCGTTCCGACTCATCATACACATAGAGCGTGAGGCCGCCAACATGGTCTTTGAACATGTCTGCCCGCTGTATGTTGTAGTCGTAGACGAAGTTGACATAGAGACCCGTAGGACAGTCGTCGCGGTCTTCCGTCATCATGTCGCAACTAACCATTGCCAGTGCAGCCAACACGGCCACAATGCCCTTTTGTATGATGAGTCGAACGTTCATTGTCGATTAGATTTTAATTGTCTTCGTTTTCTTTAAGCTTAGAAGTTAACCTTCTGATAGCGCTTAGCCCACGGCATGATGTGGATTTCTGCAGCGATGTAGTACTCACGTCCAGGGTTGTCATCGGGTGTGCTGCCAATGCCGGAACCACTGTAGTCCTCAGGCACGGGGCTGCCAAGACCATTTACGCCCTTGATGTCGAGCACGTACCAGTTGTTGCGCACGATGCTCCAGCGGCCAAGCCAAGCATTGGCGCGGCTATCTCCATATTCAATAGGAGTGGTATGTATGCTCTTGCCATTCATAGGATAAATCTTCTCATAATTGTTGTAGGCAGGGCTGGGAGCACTCCACGGGGTCTCGCCGTTGGCGAAGTCCTTGTCGCCTGAGTTGATGTCACCACCGCCGAAGTGAGCTATGCGCATGGTGTAGTAGCTGATGCCATCTTTATGCTTATAGAACTTAGCGGTGTTGGTGCGGTTGGTAGGAGTTATGATAGCAGAAACGTCTGTAAGAGCCTTGACAGCGTTCTCCATGGCAGTTTGTTTATCAGCTGCGAGAGTGACTACTGCTCCCCCCTTCTTGGCTTGGATGTCGCTGATTGTAATCTGATAGGTATATGCCTGCTCACCAGTTGTGGCGGTAACATCACCCAAAGTGACAGTTGCACCCAGAGTGTAGGATACCTCGTCGATATCACCAGCCACTTTGTTTGCTGCAGCAAGAATGGTGCTGCTACCAAGTGTGGTGGCCTCGGCTGACAGGTCGGCTGTGATGGCAGCGTTGATGGTACCCACAGCAGCATCGAAGGTGCTGCTGGCATTAGACTTCACACGTCCTGCAATCTGCGTAAGATTGTCAAGCTTCGTGTTGGGCTGTCCCTCTTCTACCCAGAAGTCATCACCGTTGCCAACAGTGGCTTTCACGCCTACATAAGTCGTGTTCTCGTAAATCATGCTGTTCTCATCGATGGTGTTCTCATAGGTATAGAGAATGTTTGTTGCACCTGTGCCAGTATTGAAGGTAGTGTAATCTGCCTCTGCCAGTGTGCTCTTGATAAGACCTGTGTGACCGTCGAAGTTCACGTCTTCACCAAAGTAGGTGCGGTAGCCAGTGGGGGTATGAGTGCCGGTATTCCAGAAACCGGTGCGTCCTATCATGCGGTATTTGGTGTTGTCAGGTGCCTGCTTGTTTATATAGCCCATCCAGTCGGTGTTGAACTGACGAGTGTTATAGTATCCAGAAGCATTGTTGTTGACATTGCCTAATGCCCAAGCCGTCACTGCAAAGGGCGTAGTATTATCATCTAATTTTTGAACAGAGTTGATCAGCTCAACCTTTACAGCAGCACGCTCCACGTAGATACAGGTTAGAGGATTCGTGGTCTTCTCAGCTTCTTCCTTTGTCTCGAAGATAGCGTTTGACTGCACTTCAGACAGCGTGGTGACTATCGTTCCATCAGCGGGTTTCGTAGCGCCACCTGCTGCACTTGCAATGGGCACACTGGTCATCACCAGACCGCTTGCTGCATTAATCTGGCCTTGGCCGGCAGGTTCGGTGCCGATACCAATGGCCGTCAGCTTTTGCTTGCTGAATTCAGCAAAAGTACCATTATAGTTTATACTTGTGCTGTTTCCGTCCCAGTTCAGGATGACGTATGCCCAAAGCTTGTCCTCTGCACCGAGGGTGGGGTTGTTAATCTGAGTGACATACCGCTTTGAAGTCGTGGTAATCTCACCGTAGCCTTCAGCCTCGCCTCCTTCCTTGTTGCCACCAGGAACGTTGTCATCTCCCTCAACGCTGAAGTCACCTTCAGCAGGCGTTAAATCATACCGGCCAAAATAGGTTGCCGTGGCCTCTGTGCCACCCTTGAAGAGCACGAGCATGGCCGAATTTACTTTAAACTCAGCTGGTAAACCATCCACCAAATCTTCGTTGGCACGTGTGGTTGCTCCATCGTCGGGCAGAGCGATACCTACAGCCAGCCATGAGTTCTGACCAGGAATGAGGTCATAAATGGCGTTTGCTTTTTCCGCCACCTCATCCTTGTCGGCACATGCACCGAACAACATTCCTGCTGCTGCTAGTGCGAATAAACTAAATTTTTTCATAATTGATAAAGTTTAAATGTTAAAAATAGAGTTAATAAAGTGATCAATATATTTTCTTTCTTGTTCTTGCTTGTCTCTGTTTAGTTAATGGGTTTATGGTTGTTGCGGAGCCAGCTGCGTGAGCGTAGCGAGGGCTTCGCGGTTGCGTGCTACGTTGAGACCTTTCTGCTGTGCGGCGTTGAGCAGCTGCTCTGCCTCGGCATAGCGCTGCTGCACGATGGCTATGACGGCGCGGGCGTTGTCGGCCTCGGCCGAGGTGCCGGCGTGCTCTAAGAGGGTCTGCGCCTTGAGAATGTCGTGCTGTGCGAGGGCGACGTTGGCCAGGTTGAGGTTGACAACCTCGTCGTCGGGGTAGAAGTTGAGGGCTGTCTGCATGGCGCGGTTATAGTCGTCGCTGAAGGGCTGCATGGTCTGGGCCACCCGCCACAGCTCGTGCTTGGAGAGTTGGTGTGGCTTGGTGCGGTAGATGTCGAGACACTCTTCTATGGTGTTGAACTGGCGTATGTTGAAGGTGATCTCGTAGTCGGAGCGTCGCAGTCCGGGATAGACGTTCTTTAGCAGGTACTGGTAGTCTTGTGGGTAGCGCCGCTTGATGCTGGCCTCTGTGGCATCGGCTGTGCGTGCTATGGTGAGGCTGTCCTTGCTGAGCAGGTCGTTGACGATGGCTGCAATGTCTTCCTTGTGGGTGAGTGCTGCCGGTGCGATGATGGCGGGTGTGGCAGCCAGCTCCTTGATGGCCTCGCTCAGTCCCATCCAGTTCTCGGGCGTGGCTTCGGCGGGTGCGAAGGCGCTGGCGGGCAGCTGGTAGTTCTGCCGCAGCCAGTCGGTGAGGCTCTTCGCGCGGTTGGTGGCCAGCATGTGGTTGTGGTTGTAGGGTGACTCGGGCGATGCGAAGCCGTGAATCTTGATGGTGTTCACGGTGATGTTCTTGTCGGCCACCATGATATCGAGTGTGTCGGTTATCTTGCGCAGCTCTCGGCGGTTGTCCATATAGTCGGGCTTCATCTCCCAGCGGTCCACGACGAAGGTGATGTAGGCCGTGCCGTGCAGCTCGCGTGCGGGCTTATAGGTGTCCGGCTCTTTGTTGATGAGCTCTACGAGGTCCCAGGGGTCGGGGGGCAGCATGTGTGTGATGAATGTCTCGTCGTTCTTCATCTTGTCGCCGCATCCGCAGAGGTCGCTCTCTATAAAGAGGCTTGCTCCGCTGAACCAGGGCTGGTCGTCGACGGCGTCGGTGTAGGCGTACTGCTGCGGCTGTCCTTTCTGCCTGGCTATGATGACGGGCTCGGTGCCTGCCGTGGGGGCATAGAGTGCGTCGATGCCGTCGCGCTCGAAGACGATGTTCTGCCGGCGTCCGCTGACGATGACTGTCTTCAGGCGCTGCTCCTGCTCGTTGTTGGCCGAGCGGATGATGGGTGTGAAGGCGCGGTAGCGGTTGGATGGCACGTCCATCTGGTCGAAGATGAAGTCCATGGTGACGACGGTGCGCCCTGCTGTCTTCACCACGTTGACGTTGGCTACCTCTGCCTGTGTGTCCTGTCCGCTCTTCTCGCCCGTCAGGTGTATGGCCTGCTGGGCATAGAGGGGGAGCAGAAGGGTGCAAAGGAGTGATATGATGAGTGGTCTTTTCATTTTTCTTTGGTTTTAGGGCTTATAGGGCTTATGGGTCTTATGGGACTTATGGGTCTTATGGGACTTATGGGTCTTATGGGTCTTATGGGACTTATGGGTCTTATGGGTCTTATGGGACTTATGGGTCTTAGAAGAGGTAGAGGAAGGACAGGGCGGCTTTGGTGGGGCCGAAATAGAGCTTGTGGCCGTCTTCAACCTTCTTGCCGCAGGTGCCGCACTTGAACTTATCATATTCTATATAGGCGGCGCCGAGGCCTATGGCCGCCTCGAAGTTCCAGTGGCGCGACAGGATCCACTGGTAGCCGTAGCTCACGCCTGCTCCTACGAACCATCCCTCGAAGCGGTGGTCGCGCAAGTCTTTCCACCAGCCCAGAGGCATCTTCACGTTGGCAGCGTCATACTGTCCGCCAAAGGCGTGGACGCCCACGAATGAGCCGTTGAAGCGATGGCAGAACCAGTGGCGCCACTCCGGATTGACAATCCAGTGCTTCGCATATTTGCGGTCGTCGCCATGCCCGAAAGTCCAGGGATGGAGGCCGTAGAACGCCTGAAAAGAGTGTTTCTTGCCTACACCTATCTCTAAACCTATATTAGGTGTAGCCATAGCATCGTAAACCAGGTTGCTCTTGAGTGCTACCTGTTGCGCCTTCGTTGGAAGTGCGGTCAAAGTTAATAGGACAGCAAGTGCAGCTGTCCAGAGGTACAAGCGTCTTGGCATGCGGTTTGTAGCTGTTTTTGAATTGAATCTGGCTGCAAAATTATATAACTTTAAGTTTTCGACCAAATTTTTTTGCTTTAAAATTTAGTTTTTATACAAAAGTTAAACAAAAAGGCACAAATGATATGTATGACGGAATCGGCACTTTTCGTGATGTAACATTTTTTTTAAGGTTTTGAGACTTTTGTGAAAATGTGTTTTTTTCCCCGCTGTTGTTGGTTGTTGTGGAGGGGGTATGGGACTTATGAGCCTTATGGGTCTTATGGGACTTATGGGTCTTATGGGTCTTATGGGACTTATGGGTCTTATGGGTCTTATGGGGCCTATGGGACTTATGGGGCCTATGGGTCTTATGGGGCCTATGGGACTTATGGGACTTATGGGGCCTATGGGTCCTATGAGCGGCTTATTGTTAAATAAATGTAACGCGCGAACATTATTTTAAAAGAATTGTCGGCAGAATGAGAAGAAATAAGTATCTTTGCAGCGTAATTGGCAGATTATGCCCATTTCGAAATGAAGAGAAGAAAACGTCAGGCCAGCCGCCATCATGGTTTGCAGGCCGTATCTTTGTGCATCAGCACCACGATGGTGCTGATATTGCTGGGTCTTGTGGTGGCCTTCGTGCTGACTGCACGCAACCTCTCTACGTATGTCAGGGAGAATATGTCGGTGAATGTGGTGCTGGGCGACACGGTGAGCACGAGCGACGGGCAGCAGCTGTCCGCCCGTCTGCAGCAGCAGCCCTACGCGCGCCAGGTGCGCTTCATCAGTGCTGAGGAGGCCTTGGCCATTATGACGGTAGAGCTGGGCGCCGACCCTGTGGAGTTTGCCAAAGTCAATCCCTTCCAGGCTGAGATTGCCATACAGCTGGCCGCCAACTATGCCAACACCGACTCGCTGAAGCGGCTGGCGCAGACACTGAAAGCCGACTCGCTGGTCACCGATGTGTACTACGCGCAGGACGAGATAGATGCTGTAGACCATAATATTAATTATGTAGGCATGGTGCTGCTGGTGCTCTCTGCCCTGCTCATCTTTATCTGCTATACGCTGATCAGCAACTCGGTGCAGCTGGGTGTGTATGCCCGGCGCTTCACCATCCACACGATGAAGCTGGTGGGCGCCAGCTGGTCGTTCATCCGCCGGCCTTTCCTGGTGCGCAGCATCGTCATCGGCTTCGTCTCGTCGCTTTTGGCGAGCATCGTGCTGGTGATTATCGGCTATTCGCTCTACCACTATCAGAACAGCCTCGCGCAGCTGATGTCATGGACCGACGTGGCTATCACCATCGCCGCTGTCTTCGTCTTCGGCTTCGCCATCATGCTGTTCTGCACCCTGCTGTCGGTGAACAAATTCCTGCGCATGACGGCGGGAGAGCTGTACAAGAATTAGTGGGAGTTAAAGTGGGAGTAAAAAAGGAAGTTAAAGTGGAATTAAAGAATAAAAATATATATTGAGAAATGAACAAGAATGATTTTGCTTTCGGCAGGATGAACTTCATCCTCCTCGGCGTTGGGATGCTGGTGGTGGTCATCGGCTTCCTGCTGATGAGCGGCGACTCAACGACGCCCGACGCCTACAATCCAGACATCTTCAGCGCACGCCGCATCAAGGTGGCACCTGTGGTGTGCTTCCTCGGCTTTGTCTTTATGATCTATGCCGTGGTGCACAACCCCGCCAAAGGGTTCCCCTGGCAGCGCCGTGAAAAGACCAACCTTGAAAAGAGATAAGCGATGGATTGGCTGCAAACTATCATCATCGCCGTGGTGGAGGGCCTGACAGAGTTCCTGCCCGTGTCGTCCACCGGCCACATGATTATCACGCAGAACTTGCTGGGCTTGGACGCCGCCTCGCTGAGCGAGAGCGACAAAGCCTTCGTCCATGCTTTCACGTTCATCATTCAGTTTGGCGCCATCCTCTCGGTGGTGTGCCTCTACTGGAAGCGCTTCTTCCGTCTCGACAACACACCGGCGCGCGAGGGCAGCACCGCCTTCGGCAAGCTGAAGCACCGCTACCGTTTCTACTGGCTGCTCTTTGTGGGCGTGCTGCCTGCCGTCATCATCGGTCTGGCAGCAAAGAAGTCGGGCCTGCTCGACTGGCTGCTCGACAGCGTCGAGGTGGTGGCCATCATGCTGGTAGTGGGCGGCGTGTTCATGCTGTTCTGCGACAAGCTGTTCAACAAAGGCAGCGAGGAGAACCAGGTGACGGTGAAGCGTGCCTTCCGCATCGGCCTCTACCAGTGCATCTCGGTCATCCCGGGCGTGTCGCGCTCGATGGCCACCATCGTGGGCGGCATGACGCAGGGCCTCACCCGCAAGCGCGCCGCCGAGTTCTCGTTCTTCCTGGCTGTGCCGACGATGGCCGGCGCTACGCTGCTCGACCTGCTCGACCTGGTGAAGGAAGATACCGCTTGGGCCACCTCACACAACATCACCATGCTGATACTGGGATGCGTCGTGGCCTTCATCGTGGCGCTGCTGGCCATGAAGTGGTTTGTGTCGTTCCTGACGAAATACGGCTTCAAGGCTTTCGGTGTCTACCGCATCATCGTGGGCGGCATCATCATCGTGATGTTGCTCACAGGCCAGTCGCTCGTCATGGTCGATTAAAGACTTATATATATTAATATTGTGGACTTTCACGAAGGAGAGATTATCGGCATCAACAAGCCTTACGGCATGTCGTCGTTTGGTGCGCTGGCGTATGTGCGTACGCGGCTGTCGAAGGCGTTGCACGTGAAGCGTCTGAAGACGGGTCATGCCGGCACCCTCGACCCCCTGGCTACGGGCGTGCTCATCCTCTGCACCGGCAAGGCCACGAAACGCATCGAGCAGCTGCAGCAGGACACGAAGGAATATACGGCTACCCTGCAGCTGGGCGCCACGACGGCCAGCTATGACCGCGAGCACACGGTGAACATGACCTATCCCACGCGCCACATCACCCGCGAGCTGATTACTCAGGCCCTTGCCCGTTTCGTCGGCACAATCCCGCAGGTGCCGCCCCTCTACAGCGCCTGCAACATCGGCGGCGACCGCGCCTACAAGCTGGCGCGACGCGGCGACGACGTGGATCTGGCGGCGAAGACCATCCGCATAGACGAGATAGAGCTGACCGACTTCAACCCGCAGACCATGCAGATGAGCATCCGTGTGGTATGCGGCAAGGGCACCTATATCCGCGCCCTGGCCCGCGACATCGGCCGCGCCCTCGGCTCAGGTGCATTCCTCACCGCCCTCTGCCGCACCCGCGTGGGCGATATCAGGATAGACCAGTGCCTCACGCTCGAAGACTTTCCGCAGTGGCTGGAGGAAGTGATGAAAGAAGACTCGTAGGTGTTATGGGTCGTATGGGTCTTATAGGTCTTATGGGTCTTATAGGTCCCATAGGTCTCATAGGTCTTATAGGCCCCATAAGTCTCATAAGTCTCATAAGCCCCATTAGTCCCATTAGTCCCAAAAAACTTAAATGATATACTCTATGAAACTATCGCAATTCAGATTCCGGCTGCCAGACGAGCAGATTGCCCTCTACCCGCCGCACCGCGCCTTCGAGAACGAAGACGGCACCGTGGAACGCGTGTTCCAGCGCGACCGCTGCCGCCTCATGGTGGTGCACCGCAAGAGCCAGACCATCGACCTGCAGAAGAAAGGGCAGGACGGCAAGGACGAGCCTATCGTGTTCCGCGACATCGTCAGCTATTTCAACGAGGGCGACACCTTCGTCTTCAACGACACGAAGGTGTTCCCTGCCCGACTCTACGGCACGAAAGAGAAGACCGACGCTCAGATAGAGGTGTTCCTGCTGCGTGAGTTGAACGAAGAACTGCGGCTGTGGGACGTTCTGGTGGAGCCTGCGCGTAAGATTCGCATCGGCAACAAGCTGTTCTTCGACGGCGACGGCCCCATGGTGGCCGAGGTCATCGACAACACCACGTCGCGCGGTCGCACACTGCGCTTCCTCTACGACTGCCCGCACGACGAGTTCAAGCGCGAGCTCTTCTCCCTGGGCTCAGCACCGCTGCCGCGATACATCGTAGATCGCCGGCCCGCCGATGCTGACGACATGGAGAACTTCCAGACCATCTTCGCACGCAACGAGGGAGCCGTCACGGCACCGTCGACAGGACTGCACTTCAGCCGTGAGCTGATGAAGATGATGGAGATACGCGGGCTGAACAACGCCTTCATCACCCTGCACTGCTCGCTGGGAGCCTTCGACACCATTGAGGTGGAGGATCTGACGAAGCACAAGATGAACAGCGAGCAGATGATCATCACCAGCGAGGCCTGCGACATCGTCAACCGTGCCAAGCGCGACGGCAACAAGGTGTGTGTGGTGGGAGCCAGCACGGCGCGTGCCACAGAGAGCGCCGTGGGCACCGACGGCATGCTGAAGGAATACGACGGATGGACGAACAAGTTCATCTTCCCGCCCTACGAGTTCGGACTGGCCGACGCCATGGTCGTCAACTTCTATCACTCAGAGTCCACAATGCTGATGAGCACCGCCGCCTTCGCAGGCTACGACCTCTGCATGAAGGCCTACGAGTTGGCCGTGGAGAACGGCTTTATGTTTGGCTGCTACGGCGATGCCATGCTTATCCTTGACGACTGATAGGTGCTATGGGGCCTTATGGGGCCTATAGTTCCTATAGTTTCTATAGTTTCTATAGTTCCTATAGTTCCTATAGGTCTTATAGGTCCTATAGGTCCCATAAGTCTCAGAAGACTCATGCTTAAAGGTTCTCATCTGGCATATTTAGGGCTGGGGTCTAACCTGGGTGACAGGGAAGGGAACATCAGCCGTGCAATAGCACTGATAGCAGAGCAGATTGGCACCGTGGCGCGCCAGTCGGCTCTCTTTTATTCTGAGCCCATGGGCTTTGCCTCTGAGCACACTTTCGTCAACGCCGTCATCCGCATCGAGACCCACCTCACGCCGCACCAGCTGCTGCGCGCCACACAGCGCATAGAGCGACAGATGGGCAAGAGCCGGCAGCACGCCACACAGCGAACAGCAGGGCTGCCCGACGTCTACCACGACAGGCCCATCGACATCGACATCCTGCTCTACGACGACATCACCATCCACACACCAACGCTCACCATTCCCCATCCCCACATACAGGAGCGCCCCTTCGTCACCATCCCTTTGCATGAGGTGCTTCCCTGAAGACCGTCCCGCTGGCTCAACAGCACAAAAACAAAAGAAAAATGCGTTTTTCTTTTGTCCTTTCAGTACTTATTTGTACCTTTGCACCCGATATTCAAGGGGTGCCCACACGTTGTGGGCTGAGATGATACCCTCTCACCTGATGCGGACAATACCGACGTAGGGATGGATACTATTCAGCTGCACGCTTTCACCCTTTTTGAATAATAGTATTAATGTAAGATGAAAGAAAAGGGAATGAAAACAACTCTCTTATTGGCGGCAGCAGCAATGTCGCTCAGCGCTACGGCGCAGGATCAAGTAACCGATTCATTAAAGATGGAGAAACTGCAGGAAGTGGTGGTCAGCGGCGTGCGCATGCAGAAGAACGCACCCTTCGCCGTGGCCAACATCAAGCGGCAGGAGCTGGCCGAGCACAGCACGACAGGACAGGAGCTGCCCTTCCTCTTCGCCCGCACACCTGGTGTCACGGTGAACAGCGAGAACGGCCTCGGTACCGGAACAGTGTATATGCGCATCCGTGGGGCCAACGACTCGCGCATCAACATCACCCTCGACGGCGTGCCCCTCAACTCGCCCGAGGACCAGTGCGTCTTCTGGGCAAACATGAACTCCTACGGCAGTCTGTTGGGGTCGGTGCAGCTGCAGCGCGGCGTGGGAGCGTCGACCAACGGCGACGGCGCCTTCGGCGGCACGGTGGCACTGGGCATGAAGGCGCCCGCCACAAGGTTGGGCGGTGAGCTGTCGGTGAGCTATGGCTCCTACAATACCTGCAATGTGGGTGGAGCCTTCTCGACGGGCATCATCAAGGCTGGCCAGGGCCATCTCGTAGTAGACGGAGCCTATCACCAAACCACCACCGACGGCTTTATTCATGGCACCGACGGACGCTCAGGCTCTTACTACGGCGGACTGACGTGGCAGAAGGAAGGTCTGCAGCTGAGTTACAAGAACGTCGGCAACTTCGAGAAGACAGGACAGGCATGGAACGGCGTTACAGCAGGCAGCAACGACTACTCGCTGATGGACGGCAATTACGACGACGGCTCGTGGGGCTATCAGACGAAGACTGGCATCAAGACCTACGAGGACCTCTACGACCGTGGACTGGGCAGGTTCAACTCGCTCTACGAACAGATAAAGACCGATGAAACCGGGCTTTTTGTCACCGATGCCAACGGCAACTACCTCACCGAGCGCTACACCTTGAGCAACGGCAGCTACTGGCCCAGAACCACCGACAACTTCTGGCAGAACCACAACCTGCTGAACGTCGTGGGCGACATCAATGAGCACTGGAAGGCCAGTGCCACCCTGCACTATACGCATGGCTATGGCTACTATGATGAGTTTCGCTTGCAGAACAAACTGAAGAAATTCGGCTTGACGCAGGAGGGCGTGAAGAAAAGCGACTTTGTGCGCAAGAAAGGCCTGCGCCAGGATGTTGGAGGCATCGTGGCACACGCTGACTACAGCGACGACCGCTGGAACGTCATTGCCGGACTCTCAGCACAGCACTTCTGGGGCCAGCACTTCGGTTTCCTCACCTACGCCAGCAACGACATACTGGCTCGCCGCATCGGCACTGGCTATAAGTACTATGACAGCGGGGCAAGGAAACTGGATGTCAGTGCATACGTCAAGGCTGCCTATCGGCTCACAGACCAGTGGCAGGCCTTTGCCGATGTGCAGTACCGCCATGTGGACTACCTCACCGACGGCATCAACGACAATTTCTTAGCAGTGGAAGACTATTGGCTCAATCAGCCCCTCAATGTCGATGAAACCTACAATTTTGTCAATCCGAAGGCCGGCATCAGCTGGACGACAGGTCCGCATCACGCCTTCGCCTCCGTGGCCATGAGCCATCGCGAGCCGCAGCGCGACAACTTCACCGACAACTACAAGTATCCCTTCCCCAAGGCCGAGCGTCTCATCGACTACGAGGCCGGCTACAATTACTCTACCCGTCAGCTGCGCTTGGGTGCCAACTTCTATTACATGAAATACGACGACCAGTTTGTGCAGACGGGCGAGCTGAGCGCCATCGGCGAGGCTCTGACGACGAACATCAAGGACAGCTACCGTATGGGCGTGGAGCTGAGCGCCGCCTGGGACGTGCTGCCCGTGCTCTGTCTGGAAGGCAATGCCGCGCTGAGCCAGAACAAACTGAAGGACTTCACCGAGATGGCATCAGTAAACTGGGAAGAGTCGTTCCGTGCCATCCATTACGACGACGCCACGCTGGCCTTCTCGCCGTCAGCCATTTTAAACGGTTTCATCGACTTCCACTGGCACGGGTTGAAGGCTACATGGCACACCGGCTACGTCAGCCGCCAGTATTTGGACAATACCGAGAACGAAGACCGCTCGCTGCCTGCCTACAGCACCAGCGACCTGCACCTGAGCTATACGCTGCCGCTTCCAAAGATAGGTATTCGTGAAGCCGTCATCGGCTTCAACATGAACAACGTGTTCGACAAGCACTATGCCGCCAGTGGCTGGGTTTACAGCAGCATCCTTGAGGACTATGGGCACCCCAATGAGAACCGCTATTACCAGATAGGCTTCATTCCCATGGCGGGCCGCACCATGATGGGCAGTGTCACGCTGAAGTTCTAAGCCTTGTTCATTGCTCTCCCCTAAAGAAGCTTTCATGCGATGGAATCATTCTTAGCCGCTCACTGGCTCGACATCGTTACTACCGTCCTCGGACTGGCCTATATTCTCTTTGAGTATAAGGCCAGCATCTGGATGTGGGGCGTTGGCTTTCTCATGCAGTCGTTGGGCATCGTGCTCTATTATCAGAAAGGGCTCTATGCCGACTGCGCCATGGAGTTCTATTATCTGGCCATGACGGTGTACGGCTGGTGGAGGTGGGTGAGAGGCTCGTCCTCGGTCACCTCTTCGTCTGTTTCCATCCGTCATTTCCCCAGGCGTTTGGTCTTGCCTTGGCTATGTCTCATTGCTGTGATATGGGCTGTCATCTATTGGCTGCTGGTCACGTTCACCAATTCCAATGTACCGTTAGCCGACAGCTTTACCACTGCGCTGAGCCTCATCGGCATCTGGGCTTTGGCTCATAAATATCTGGAGCAATGGTTCATCTGGATTGCTGTCGATGTCGTCACCTGTGTGCTTTATTTCTATAAGGACATTCCTTTCAAGGCCTGTCTCTACGCCCTCTATGTCGTCATCGCCATCCTTGGCTATCGCAAATGGCGCAGGCTCATGTTGTTTCATTTTTATTTACAAAAGTAAAAAGATAGGACAACGAGAATCGATTGAAATTTACCAAATGTATCTTTGGCGGAAAATTTCGCAAAATGAGCCTTGTTCGCTATTTTGCTGATTGACAAATCTTTAAGAGTTTTAGCTCCTCATGGCGAGCCTCCCCGCTAAAAAAAGGAGGCTCCGCATAAAAATTCCCAGCCTGGGAATTTTTATGCGGAGCCTCTTTTTGAGTAAAAATGAGCTCGAAAAATTCGCAAACAGGTCTGTTATGATGCTAAAAGGCTGCACATTTTCCGCAAAGTGTGCAGATTTCCTTGTTTTTGCAGTCCGAATGAGTCCGTGAAAGTCCGCGGCAAACAAAAAAGAAGTCCGTTTTACGGTGTAGGGATGACCCTCATTTTTTCTATTTTGAGATTTTTCAGAGACTTGTTTTTTGGAAAAAAATCTTTACAATCACATGATTGCGGGTAATCATATTCGGGATGATGTTTTGTTTCCCTTGTCGCCTACCTAAAGGCAGGCGGAATTGTTATGTTTTTTTCGTCATTCCAGCCATTTCGACATACCTACGGCATGTCTGTATGGCTGGCTACCTCTATCTGATGCCTACGGCATCATAGCAAATGGGCGTACTAAATGCGAGAAGGCACTGTGCAATTTGGATGGGTCGGATACAAAACAAGGAGTTAGAAACACAAAAAGTGCTAAAAACGAGATAATATTCAACATCATGTTGGGTGGTTTAACAAATTATGTTTATCTTTGCACATGTAAATAGCTAAAATCAAAATAGATGACGAAGAAAGATTGTCAAAACAGAATCAGAGTGGTGTTGGCTGACAAGCAAATCACCAACCGTTGGCTTGCCGAGCAGATGGGTGTCACCGACATGACCGTCTCCCGCTGGAAAACCAACAAGATACAACCATCGATGGCGCAATTCGTGGAAATCGCCCGCCTGCTACAGGTTGACATCAAAGACCTGCTGGAAGTGGATTTAGGAACCCAAAGCAAAGAGTTGTAATTATCATAAAGCCTTAAAACAATAACGACAATGGATGGATTCAAAAATATTGAAATAAAGAACTTTAGAGGTATTGACCATCTGAAGATAGATGACTTTTCCCGTGTTAATATACTTCTGGGACAGAATAGTTCAGGAAAAAGTTCTGTCCTTGAATGCCTTTTGCTGGTGATGGGGATGTCCAACCCAGACCTGCCTCAGACTATCAATTCTATCAGGTCTCGCAATTATAGCGGTTTTGCAGACTTGAACTATATGTTCCATAATTATGACTTAAAGGTAAAACCTGAGATATGTTCCGAATTGTTTGACGATACCAAGCGTCACTTATCTTTAGAGTTGACCTATGTCTTTGACGGGCAGTCACAGCCGGATTTGCAAAACGGGCAGATACCAACATCAGAAACAAAGACCTTCCTGAATACGTTGAAGATGCTTTTCGATATTGAATTCGGTCAGCAAAAGAATACGTACGAGTGCAGTCTGACAGCCAATCAGCAAGGGCTGATATCTAACAAGAAACTGGCAGAAGGATATTTAGAAAAGAACAGCGTGGCTTTTATATCTTCTGACTTGGCCGCTGGCAATCCCGCCAATGACTTGGTTGAGTTGGCAAAACGTAGGTTAAAAGATACCGTAACAGAGCAATTGAGGCATTTCGATAGCCGCATCACCACATTGGAGATTCTGAATAATGTCGCATACGTAGGCTTGGAAGGCATCGATCAGTTGTTGGCGGTTAACATGCAAGGTGATGGTCTTCGCCGTTATCTGAATATTGTGGCCGCGTCTGCCAATCCCATGAACAATATCCTTCTGATAGACGAGATTGAAAATGGCTTACACTATTCTGCTTACAAGAAACTGTGGGAAGCCATCTTTGCACTGGCAACCACAACAAACAAGCAGGTGTTTGTTACCACTCATAGCAAGGAGACGCTCAGCCACTTGAATGAAATGCTGGAAGAACATCCAGAATATCAACAGGAAATGCGTCTCTATACGATAGAGAATACCAAGTTGAAGGGGCTTCAAGCATATAAATACACTTATGGTGGCTTGTCGGATGCATGCGAAAATGATGTGGAACTTAGAAGCATTGCGTTATGATTGATAGATTTCACATATTTGTTGAGGGCAAAACCGATAAGGTGTTTGTTGAACAGTATTTTTATCATGTGTTTGGTGTTTCTATTCCAAAAGATTTTGTTGTTCCAACAAATGGTAAAGACAACCGCCAAAATGCGACCAATAAGATGAAAACTATGTCCGCTAATGGAGGAAAGAATCTTGTGATTTTTGATGCAGACGATGATGTAGAAAAGAGACGGACAGAACTTCTGAGTTGGAAAGAAAAGGAGAATCTGGATTTTGAGCTATTCCTGATTCCGAATGATAAAGAAGCAGGTGCGTTGGAAACTCTTTTGGAAAATATTATTAATCCTAATAATGAACCTATATTCAAATGTTGGGATAAATATGAGAGCGATTTGGGACAACTGATAATCAAAGGAAGAACTACACCATTGACTATCCCAGGGAAAAAGGCGAAAATATATGCTTACTTGAGTGCCCTTTTGGGAAAATCTGATGATGAACAAAAGTTAGCACAGACAGAAAAACGTGATTATAGGAATCCGTTACATTGGAATCTGGATGCAGAGTATCTGGAGCCGTTGAGGGAATTTCTGAAATGTAACATTGAAAAGGACGAATGAAAGAAGTATCAGAGATTAAGAAATATAAAGCCATCGATTTCTTTTGTGGAGGCGGAGGAATGACATGCGGGTTGCGTCAAGCAGGTATTGACGTAATAGCTGGCGTCGACATTGACAAAGAAGCAAAAGACACTTATGAATTCAACAATAAAGGCACTGCGTTTATAGAAAAAGATATAAGGCGTGTGCATAGTGATTATTTTGAGCGTAATTTTGGAATATCACGAAATGATGATTCTTTGATACTTGTCGGATGTAGTCCTTGTCAATTCTATAGTATTATAAATACGGACAAGAATTCGTCATTAAAGACAAAAGACCTTCTCAGAAATTTTGCCCGGTTTATAGAATACTATAGACCAGGTTACGTGTTAGTTGAAAATGTACCAGGCATATTGACAAACAAACAAAGTATTTGGCCGACGTTTAAAAGCAAGCTTGAGGTTCTTGGCTATGGTAAAATGCTATACAAGGTGATTGACTTGAGTTATTATGGCATCCCCCAATCTAGGAAAAGATTTTCTTTAATCGCAACAAGATTAGATAATGTTGAAGCTCGTTTGCCACAAGCAGATGAAAAACAAGCATTGCTTTGTGATTTCATAGGCGAATCTCATGGCTTTCAAAAAATAGAAGCTGGTCATAGGGACAATTCTGATTTCAACCATACTGTAGCAGGATTAAGCGACAAATGTTTAAGACGTTTAAAGAAAACAAAACATGATGGTGGAAGTCGTTTGGACTGGGCTGATGATCCAGATTTACAATTGAAATGCTTTATCGGAAAGGATGATAGCTTCAAAGATAGCTATGGTCGTATGTGGTGGAACAAGCCAGCTCCCACGATTACGACAAAATTCTTTAGTATTTCTAATGGACGTTTCGGACATCCTGATGAAGATAGGGCCATCTCTTTAAGGGAAGGTGCAACTTTGCAGACATTCCCTATCGATTATGTGTTTAAAACTAATAGTATTTCAACCACAGCACGGCTAATAGGAAATGCTGTGCCATGCGAATATGCGAGAAGGTTAGGTGAAACTATAATTTCTAATTCCTGACAATTATGGCAGATATAGAAAATAAAAATCAAAAACTGGAAATGAGTTTTGATCCCCAGACGATAGAACATTTGGGAGTCAAGATGTATTCGCAATTACCTAATGCTATAGCAGAGTTGATTGCCAATAGTTATGATGCGGAATCTCCTGAAGTACATATTATTCTTAAAGATAATGAAGAGGGGAAGAGCATTGCCGTTGTTGACAAAGGAGTCGGAATGTCATTTGATGAAATCAATGAGAACTTTTTGCGAATAGGCCGTAAAAGGAGAGAATCTGATAGCGGGCTTAGCCCTAATGGGAAACGAAAAGTAACAGGACGTAAGGGATTGGGGAAATTGGCATTTTTCGGAATTGGTGATACGATTCAAATTGTTACAAAGAAGAATGGTGAATGCGTTAACTTTACTATGAATTGGAATGACATTATTCATTCTAAAACGCCAAACTATGAGCCTCAATATACAATAGAGTCATGTAATCCTCAAGAGCAAGGCACAACAATCATTCTAACCAATCTTAAGCGCAAAACTGCTTTTGATCCAGAAGGGTTAGCTGGCAGTCTTGCACGCCTTTTTGATTTCTTTGATGATGACTTTGTTGCAGATATAACACTAAATAATAATGAGCCAATACCTATAGATAAAACACTAAGATATAGAAATATTGATGCTCAATTCACATGGAATGTGCCCGCTTTTATTGAGGAAAAAGAGCATTATCTTTATAAAAAGAATATTATTGGAGAACTATTGGCAACGGAGAAGCCGCTAAAGCCAGGATTGCGAGGAATAACTTTATATGCTCATGGACGTATGGTAAATGCCCCGGAATTTTTCGGGGTTGGAGAATCTAGTCACTTTTATTCGTACTTGACAGGATGGTTAGATGTGGATTTCGTAGATGAGCAAGAAGAGGATATAATATCAACTGATCGTCAGTCGTTGAGTTGGGATTTGCAAATAACTTCAGAACTTCGCGATAATTTGAAGCAACTATTATCTTTAGTTGAGCGCAATTGGCGTACTCAAAGAAAAGCTGATAGGCAACGCAAGATTACAGAAAGAACAAAAGTTGATGTTGGACAGTGGTATCCAACTCTTACACCAGACATACAGAAAGGTGTCGAAAAGATTGTTGATTCCGTCGTGGAAAATTCCGAATTGGAAAGCGACAAACAAAGTGAAGTCGTTGGTGCATTGCATGCCCTTATCCCTGAATATGCTCAATATCATTGGAGACACTTACATGAAACCGTGAAGAACGCTTCTTATAGAGACTATAAGAACCAGGATTATTATCGTGCGGTTACAGAAACTATTAAAAGATATGAATCAAACGTACAAGAAAAGTCAGAATTCCCCAAAGATGCCAAAGGCAATTTGAAGGATGGAAAAGACTTGATGTTTGCTGCGTTTGGATCGATTCTTTCAGTAACTGCAAAATACAAAAGACCAGATGGAAAGGACTTTAAGCCAGATACGATTGAAAACGTTGAAATGGGGCAACAGCATATGTCTGCAGGTGTTATGAGTGGGGTGAGAAATCCATTAGCACATGAAGAGATTCAAAATTTGAAGGCAAGTGGTTTGTTTACAGAGAATGATTGTTTAGACATTCTTAGCTTATTGTCGCATTTGTGCAGGCGCTTAGACGATGCTGTAAAAAGGTAATGTTATAAGTTCGTGGAAAAGTTCAATGTATAATAATTATTAAGCTAATGAATATTTTTTCATTCTTTTCTGGAGCAGGATTCTTGGACTTGGGGTTTGAACTAGAAGGTCATTATAACATTGTCTATGTGAACGAGTTTCATAAGGCGTTTAATGACGTATATCAATATGCTCGCCAGAATATGAATCTTCCGGCACCGATATATGGGCATCATGTAGAAAATATTGTTCATTATGTTGATGGTGAACATCCTGAAATGATGCAAAACCTAATGCATCTTGTGAACGAGTCAAAAGAGCAAGAACTTACGGGCTTTATTGGTGGTCCTCCATGTCCTGATTTTAGTGTGGCAGGAAAGAATAAAGGGAAAGAAGGGGAAAATGGGCGATTATCGCAAACATATGCCGACTTGATTTGTCATGCTCTACCAGATTTCTTTCTTTTTGAGAATGTGAAGGGGCTATATAGGACTGCAAGACATAGGGCGTTCTTTGAACAACTGAAAAAGCAGTTTGTAGATAACGGCTATTATTTGACTGAACAACTAATTAATGCTTTGGAATTTGGAGTCCCGCAAGATAGGGAAAGGATAATATTGATAGGTGTAAGGCAAGAAATAGCTGATAATTTGAAATTACAGGTAGAAGGTATAAATCTTGTCGGTTTTCCTTGGGATGCCCACAAATTGTATAACATTGAAGATATTAAGGCAATAAACTGGCCTGATAGAAATCCGTATGTTGAACATGCAAATTTTCCAGCTCCAAATGGAATCATAGAGGAACTTACAGTGCAACACTGGTGGATTTTAAATGATGTTATGCATCATCCGAATGCAGATATGTTTTTCCAGCCTAAAGCTGGTCTTATTCGCTTTCAAACAACGGATGAAGGTGATGATAAAAAGAAAAGCTATAAGCGCCTGCACCGTTGGCGTTACTCTCCTACGGTAGCATATGGCAATAATGAGGTTCATATTCATCCATATGAAGCAAGAAGAATATCAGTTGCAGAAGCATTGGCTTTGCAGTCTCTACCCCGAGAATTCGTAATACCTCATAATATTACGTTGACCGATGCGTTCAAAACTATAGGAAATGGTGTGCCATATCTTGCTGCGAAAGGAATTGCTAATAGTTTATCTGATTATTTAACTCGATAGTTTTACAGTGTATGAAGTTGACGGTAGATTATTTATTGGATATTCTCGATGAGGTTGCCAAAAATACAGAGTTTGACTATGTAAAGCCTGGGGCAAGCAAAGTCAAGTTATTATCTGTTAATAAATCCATGGAATCTGTTTCTTTACAAAGAGTCACAGGAAGAGAAACCGAAAATGCAAAAATCTCAAGAGAAACATTATCCATACTAGCAAATAGTATAACTGAAAATGAGCCCTTTAGTATTGAAAGTGTATTAAAAGGTAGTGGCAATAAACGTTCTGTATATGAAGCAATTCTAGCTCGTACGTCTGAATTTTATAAATGTACAGTAGGGCGTATTAAGCATTTGGTGTGGGTTCCTTCTCAGAAACATTCAGTTAATGAACTTGTCGAAATCAGTTTAGAAGATTTGAAAAAGATTTCCAATTCAAATAAAACCAGTGCGTCATTAACAGCACCGGAAAAATATCGCCCCTACATCACCGCTATCAAGTCCAAGCCTTTTTTGCTTCTTGCCGGTATCTCTGGTACTGGCAAGAGCCGAATCGTACGTGAGTTAGCAAAGGCTTGTTGGGAAAAAGGTTCGACGGAATACGAAGACCCCAAGCCGAGGAACTTTGAGATGGTACAGGTGAAGCCAAACTGGCATGATTCGAGTGAACTGATTGGTTATGTAAGTCGGGTGAGTGGCAGCCCAGTGTTTGTGGCAGGGGACTTTTTGAAGTTCGTGGCTAAGGCTTGGGAGAATCCTGAAGTTCCGTACTTCCTCTGTTTGGACGAAATGAATCTGGCTCCTGTGGAGCAGTATTTTGCGGAGTATCTGAGTGTCGTGGAGAGTCGCAAGGCTGATGAGAATGGCGTGATTACAACTGACCCCATCCTAAAGAAATGCGAAGAGCAATGGTACTTCGACTTGACTGCTCAATTGACGAGAGATGATGAAGTGAGGGCCCGTTTCAATAAGTACGGCATTGCCATTCCTCAGAACCTCATCGTGGTGGGTACGGTGAATATGGATGAAACGACGTTCTCGTTCTCCCGTAAGGTGCTTGACCGTGCTATGACCATTGAGATGAACGAGGTGGACTTGTATGGCGGACTGGATGATAGGCATGAGAAGATTGGCAAACTGGAGGCTGGCAATCTGATTGGAACGGCTGTGGAAGGCGTTGATGTATATCGGGAGAATAAAGAGGTATGCGATACGGCTTTGAAATATTTGCAGGCTGTCAATCTTAATTTGGATGGCACTCCATTCAAGGTGGCTTATCGTACCAGGAATGAGTTCCTGCTGTATGTGGTGAACAATCTGCCTTACAATAAGGATAAGGAGGGGAATGAGATTCCGCAGCAAGAGGTGATTACCCGTGCGCTGGACGAGATAACAAGTATGAAGATTCTCTCTCGCATTGAGGGCGATTCCGACAAGATTGGCAATTTGCTGGAAGAACTTGGAAAGACTGTCAGCGAGCAGTTGAAAGGTATTTCAGGTAAGGAATATTCAGAAAAGAAGAATGACGGCGAGAAAGTCTATTCTGTCTCATTGGCTAAATTGAAGGAAATGGAAGGCCGCCTGAAGAGCGGCTACACCAGTTTCTGGAGTTAAAAAACGAGAATGTGTATGGGAAAGATAGAAGAACTATATCAAGAATGGCAGAGTCTTCAGCCGATAAAGGAGGAGTATCTGCAGCGGCTGAACAGAAAGTTCATGCTGGAGTTTAACTACAACAGCAACCATATTGAGGGCAATACCCTGACGTATGGGCAGACGGAGTTGCTGTTGTTGTTTGGAAAGGTCGTGGATGCTGCAAACATGAAGGATCTGGAGGATATGAAAGCCAGTAACGTCGGCTTAAATATGATGCGAGAGCAGGCATCATCAGAATATCCACTGACGGAGTCTTTTATCCGCCAACTGCATCAAACGATTCTCCGTGAGGATTATACTGTTTATCGTCAGTTGCCTGGTGGGCAACAGACGTCGTATGTAGTCCATGCTGGAGTATATAAGACGCGTCCAAATAGTGTTATTACTTGTACTGGTGATCGATTTGAATATGCTTCGCCAGAGGAAACACCTGCCCTTATGAAAGATCTTGTTGAGTGGTATCGGGAGGAAGAGCAAAAAGGTGAATTGACTTTAGCGGAACTTTGCGCTTTATTCCATTATAGATATATTCGCATCCATCCATTTGAGGATGGAAACGGACGTATAGCCCGCTTGCTTGTGAATTACATCTTGACTCGTCATCACTATCCAATGATAGTGGTAAAAAGTGCAGATAAAGAGAATTATCTGAATGCCCTAAGCACATGTGACGGCTTTGTGGGGACAAGTCCTTCAGACGGTGCGCATGCAGACATCACCAAGATAGCTCCGTTCGTAAGATATATAGAGGATTGTATGGAGCAGGCGCTGATAATATGTATTAAAGCGGCTAAAGGGCAGAGTATTGAAGAAGATGATGACTTCATGAAGGAACTGAAGGTGCTGGAGAGACAGAAGAAACAGGATATTGCTGCCGAATTGAGACATCGTTTTCTTCATGAAGAAGAGGTGTGGAACATTATGGAGTTTGTGCTCTCTCCCATTATCCAGGAATTTGACAAATCTATAGATACTGCTAATGCCGTATTTAAGTTTAAGCATGTGGAAACAGTTAGTCTGTTGTCTCAGGCTCAAGATGGAGAAGCTGGAGTTGGCATCAATGGAGCAAGGCGCGAGACTGCCACTCCTGAGTTGCTTGAAGCAGTGAAAAGTGCCAAATCATTATGGTATCACTGTCAAATGGTAGGAGTGCAACATCCAAAAGAAACAAATATTGTTATAGAGAAGTCTTTTTATATCACTTTCTTCGACGACCATTACTTTGTAGATGGCGTTCTCAATAAGAATTTTGCTTATGGGAGTTATCCTACTGAGAAGGAGAAAGGTCAGATTGTAAGCCAATTCAAGCAGGATATTCTCTCTGAGCTAAAAGAAAAACTTTAGGATGGACCTACTGACCATACAACACGAAGATTTCACGATGTATGTTGACTGTACGAAGTTCGACGACATTTGGAATAAGGCGGAGAGTAATGTGGGAGAAAAGGATCTGCTTTCCACTTACACTTGGTCGGAGGGTGTTGTGTCGGTAGAACGGAATGGAGAACCGATTGCAAAAGGTGAGAAGGCTCCTGCCGTGTTCTTTGACAATGCGGAATACCCAGTTTGGGTGGATTTCAAGAAACATGTAACGAAGGCACAATTCGGGTCTATGCTACAAAGCGACAACGAGCGGTTTACGTTCAGGGGAAATACGCTGGCTGGCTTTATCAACTATGGTAATGATATTGGCAAGAGTGAACTGAACATTGTCTATCAGACGGGGACGGAAAGCAAACGGTTCACTTTTGGCTATGAGGTGCTGAGTACGAAACTGAATTATCATGAGCACTGGAAGAAGATAATTGAGGACATCGAGCAGGAGTACCGTATGCTCTCGTTTGACTATTTGAGACGTACTTTCCATGGCTTCACACCTGACGAGAAAGGTGACACTCCAGAACTGATATGGTGGAATGTGTTTGCAAAAGAACAGGAGCGTTTCATTAAGGCATGTAAGAGTATCATAGAACGTCCTCGCCGGCGTCTTCGTGGATATGAGGTGTTTCTAAGGGCAGACAAATTGAAGCGTGTGCCTGCCAACATTGAGAATGAGTTGGCAGAACACAGAAAAGAGCCTGCACACCTGTATCGGGTTGAAGAACATGTCCAGTCGAATGATACGCAGGAGAACCGCTTCCTGAAATATGCGCTTGGTCAGATTCTGGAGAAATATGAATCGCTGAAAAAGCGTATTGAGGCACTCAACGGTATTGCGGAGATAGAGAGAGAAAAGATGCAGAAAATGTTGGATACATTGAAGCATCTGCAGCGAAATCCTTTCTTCCGCACTGTGGGGAGATTCAAGGGACTGAATCAGGAGAGCCTGGTACTCCAGCGGGCATCGGGATATAGTCAGGTGTATCGGACATGGAACTTGCTGCGGCGTGCCTATTCCCTGAAAGATGGTATCTATCGATTGCAGTCTAAGGATATTGCCACGCTCTACGAGATATGGTGCTTTATAGAGGTGAGCCATATCGTGAGGGAGCAGTTGGGTATTACTCCCGAGGATGTGGAGCAGCGCAATCGCATGGAAATGAACGGTGTGTTTACTTGGGAACTGGGCAAGGGCGAACACTCACGAATCCTTTTCAGGAAAGACGGAGTGGAACTGGCCGAACTGGTCTATAATCCAAAACATACGACATGGGAGAATGACAGAACCGGCATCAAGAACCTTGTCGTTCCTACTGTTCCTCAAAAGCCGGACATCGTACTCCAATTATCGAAGGATGATGTTCAAAAAGGCATGAAGATGACTTATCTGTTTGATGCCAAATACAGGATAGACGGTAAGGTGAATGGAGTGGACTCACCGCCAGATGATGCCATCAACCAGATGCATCGTTATCGTGATGCCATATACTATAAAGACAATAATGAGGGTGATGCTGCCTTGAAGAAGGAGGTGATAGGCGGCTATATCTTGTTTCCTGGTGATGGCGAACCTACAGATGTGCAGGTGGCTAACTTTTACAAAACCATCGGGCAGGTCAATATCGGTGCATTTCCTTTGCGGCCGAAAGACGAGAAAAACAGGATGTTGCTGGAGCATTTCATCCATGAGTTGATAGAGGCAAAAGCTGTGACTACGATTTCGCATGTGATTCCGCAAAAGGGAGCTTTTGTAGAAGTTGGCGACAGGGTCCTGATCGGTACAGTCAGGCCAAGCAGCAGAAAGAACTACAATAAGGATTTTGAGGAGGGAAAGGCAACGTTATACTATACGGGTGCTCAGTTCCCGTCAACGATTATGCTTCATAACCTGCATTTCTTCATTCCATATTTTCCTGGCAGAGGCATCCGGGATGTGTATGAGATAACTGGAGTCAGGACGATAACGGGGCGTGATGTCAAACAGCTGGAAGGAACGGATGCCGTGACTGATGATATCCGGCTTGCCTTTGAACTCACTTACAATCGGAGTCTGTCTGATGATTTCATGAAGATTAAGACTGCCGGAATGATTAAGGATACGTTCCTTGACACTACGTTTGAGAATTTAACTGGTTTGATGAATGGATAAGCTCTCACCACAGCAGCGGCACAACAACATGGCGGCCATCCACGGCAAGGACACGAAGCCGAGATGGTGGTGCGTCGCTGGCTATGGGGGCATGGATTCCGTTATCGGCTTAATCATCCACGACTTCCGGGGAAGCCAGATATTGTGATGCGGAAGTACAAGACATGTATCTTTGTGAATGGCTGCTTTTGGCATGGACACCATATAGCAATGCCACAAATTGATAATGGACAATTGAGTATTGACAATTCCGATTGCTGTAAGATTCCGAAGACGA
>JAEEGG010000794.1_pt1 | contig 92362 bp, 66 predicted proteins | sample 9134161 | NCBI WGS metagenome assembly JAEEGG01 (sample SAMN16246543, study PRJNA631951) | gut metagenome | biome: gut microbiome; feature: rumen; material: CR-attached | host: Bos | place: Iran: Karaj | collected 2018-10
GCAGGCATCGGTGACGCACTGGGCGCGGTTGCCCTTGGCAAGCATTATCAGGCTGCCGCCGTGGTCTTGGAACTCGTCAACGTAGGGGTCCATACGGCCTGCCGTGGTTGGGCCCATCGAGCCGCAAGCCATTCCTGCAGGCGTCTTGGCGGGTCCTGCGTAGTAAATCGGGTGGTCTTTAATGTACTGCGGAAGGTCCTCGCCTGCATCCAAGCGGGCCTTGAGTTTGGCGTGGGCAATGTCGCGGCCCACGATAATGGTACCGTTAAGGCTCAAACGTGTGGCCACTGGATATTTCGACAGTTCTTTCAGAATGTTGGCCATCGGCTGGTTAAGGTTGATTTTCACAGCATCGCCCTCGCCTGCCTGACGCAATTCGGCTGGAATCAGGCTGCCTGGATTGTCGTCCATCTTCTCAATCCAAATGCCCTGCTCGTTGATTTTGCACTTAATGTTGCGGTCGGCTGAGCAACTGACGCCAAGGCCGATTGGGCAACTGGCGCCGTGTCGCGGCAAGCGGATAATGCGCACGTCGTGAGCCATATATTTGCCGCCGAACTGCGCTCCAAGGCCGATATTGTGGGCCTCGCGCAGCACTTCTTTCTCAAGTTCGACATCGCGGAAAGCGCGACCGTACTCGTTGCCCGTGGTGGGCAGGCTGTCGTAGTAGTGAGTGGAAGCGAGTTTGACGGTGAGAAGGTTCTTCTCGGCCGACGTTCCGCCAATCACAAAGGCGATATGGTACGGCGGGCAGGCTGCGGTGCCAAGTGTTTTCATCTTCTCGACAAGGAACGGAACCAATGTGTCGTGGTTCTGGATTCGGGCCTTGGTCTCCTGATAGAGATAGGTTTTGTTGGCCGAGCCGCCGCCCTTGGTGACGCACAGGAAGCGGTACTCCATTCCCTCGGTGGCCTCAATGTCGATTTGGGCTGGCAGGTTGCATTTGGTGTTCACCTCGTCGAACATTGTGAGCGGCGCGTTCTGCGAGTAGCGCAGATTCTCCTCGGTGTATGTCTTGAAGACGCCGAGCGACAGGGCCTCCTCGTCGCAGAAGCCTGTCCACACCTGCTGTCCCTTCTCGCCGTGGATAATGGCCGTGCCCGTGTCCTGGCAAAGCGGAAGTTGTCCTTTGGCGGCCACCTCGGCGTTGCGCAGGAATGTGAGCGCCACATACTTGTCGTTTTCCGAAGCCTCGGGGTCGCTTAAGATTTTGGCCACCTGCTCGTTGTGCGAGCGGCGAAGCATAAACGAAACGTCGCGGAAGGCGGCATTCGCCATAGCCGTCAGGCCCTCTTTTTGCACTTTCAGGATTTTGTGTCCCTCAAACTCTCCCACCGACACGTAGTCTTTTGTCAGCAAGTAGTATTCTGTTGTGTCCTCGCCGAGCGGGAACATTGGTTGGTAATGAAACTCTGCCATTGTTAATGTTTTAAATTTTATTGATATTCAGATAGATATAATTCAAACAAATTGCCGCGCAAAGCGTTTCGGCATTTGCCAAAGGTACGAATAATGATTTACGAATTGTCGGTTCGTGGTGAATTTATCGCACAGACACGATATTTATCGGGAACGCAGATAACACTGATTGAACGGATTTATGGGATTTTCGCACTGATTACACAGAACACACAGGTAGAGACGCAATGCATTGCATCTCTACAAACCGCACCTTTTTTAACAATTTGCGCGAAAACAATGTAGGGGCGAAAAATGTTTCGCCCCTACCCGTTTACAATTCTTTCAGAATATCTAGAAATTTTGGCAACGTATGAGCCTCTTGCATTTCTGTTTTTTCAAACACCATAAAATAACTATACGCATCACCAGCCATATCTGCCCATTTCCTACCTAATTCTATTTTCCTCTTTGTATTGGTATTATCAAGGTGGTCACCTTTTGTTTCCAAAATAACAATTTTTCCCTTCTTGGTTTTTATTATGAAATCAGGGAAATGGTTATCGAAACCATTGATGCAGAATCCATTTTTACCACTTTGTGGATTACGGTGCCAGAACAACACGTTGTCAAAGTTAGCAACAGCCGAAATCACAGAATACTCAAACGGGTTCATATCACCCACTTCTTCTGTATACAACCCCTTTGGAACACCCACCGCCTTTTTTCCAACAGCCATTTCGCGTGGAAATTTATAAAACGGCATACACTTTAGTAAATCTCTGTCTTTTAATGAATTAAATTCACTGTATTGATAATCAGAAATTAAAGCCCTAATCTTTTCATCAAAAGCATCTTTCACAATATCCTCACGGTCAAACAAGTCGGTCAATTCTTCATCGCTTTTACTTGCAAGGACGCTTTTGATATAATTACTTATGTGTGGTTCGTTTACTTCGGAAAAGTGCAAACGCTTTGCAATTTTAGCGGTTAATTCTTTGCGTTTAGACTCAATTCCATATCCAACAAATATTTCACGCACAATACTATAAATTCTGTCATCCATCTTGTACCGCTTTGGCACATACTCATCTTCTGCCCGTTTCTCAAGGTCAATTAAAGCCGAGTTCTGGTCAATACGATTGAAATTAATATTGCGGTCAGCATTCTCTAATGCAAAGCCTTCTTTAAGCATACTTTTATCAAGCGGGATGTACTCTCCTTCAGGATGGAATAATGAATTTGAGTTGACTTTTATCATAAACACGGGTAGTTGCAGTTGCGCAACATCCTTAAAATCGTTTTTAATTGTGTAGGTTTTCACGTTGCTTCTAATATCTGACGGCACAAGGCTATCGTTATCTACTTTATTATCATTCTCGTATTGCTCGTTAGTGCGAATAGCGCTTTGTACAATAACTTCAATTTCGTTTTGTGCTTGTGCACTATCAGCATTTTCGAGCCGTTCTTTCAAGGTTACAACATCAAACTCATTATCCGCCCCACTATCACCTAAATCATTGTTGTCAAATATGTTTTGTTGCACTATTGGCTTGGTTGGCACGTCTTGTGTCGTTTCGGCAGGCATTTCTTCTGCCACACGCGTGTCTTTGGGCGAGAAACCTGCATTGTTCAAGCCATTTATAACGGACTCCACTGTCTGGCGAAAATCACTCGACGATGTGAAAACGTACGACATATTAAGCAACTCATCACTGTGTTTTGTAGTATATGGCAAACGCAGCACACGACCCAAAATCTGCTCAACATCAATCTGCGATGAACGATTAGCAAGTGATGCCAAAATATATGCAAACGGACAGTCCCAACCTTCCTTCAAAGCATTGACGGTGATAATATAGCGCACTTCGCACGTGTCGCTCATAAGGTCTAAATTCTTGATTTCATCTTTATCGCCTGTTTTTATTTTTATTTGAGATTCAGGAATGCCTGCCGCCACTAGTCGCTGTTTCACTTTATCGAATGTTTCACTGTCGTCATTGCTTCGTGGTTGCGCTTGAAACAGCACAATTGGGCGTATATAACGACCACTCTTTTTGGCCCGACTCTCAAGAGTTCGTTGCATTTGTATTGCACTAAAAATCACATCTTCTGTACTGTTTCGATTATATAGAGCCACTGGCAATTTAACCATATTGGCGTCTTTCAGTTTCTTTGCGTCAACAAAACTGATAATGTTGCTTTTTTCGCGTGGTGTGGCTGTTAGGTCGAGAATGAAACAAGGATTGATTTGGTTTATTGCATCAACACGCATTGGTGAGCCAAAGTTGTGGCTTTCATCAATTATCACTACTGGATTAAGACTCGCAATTGCCTGAACAAGCGATGTTTCATCGGCATTAGCAACTCGGTTTGAATCGTTGACAAACCGTGCGTAAGCCGTCAGGTTTGAATTCTCACGCAACGAGCGCAATCCTTCATCTGTCAAATCGCCTTTCTTGTTTTTTTCGGGAAGAAACGACTGCACACTTAAAACAAAGATTGTCAACTGTTCCTGCACCTGTCTTGGCTGTATGCCTGTGCCTGCAAGCGCTCTTTCCTTATTAACCACTGCCACGCGATTGTTGAAATGCGCGTTTATGCGTTGGCGATAAGGATGTTGCGGGTTACTCAAATTGCGATAAGTTTGTTGCATTATCTGGTCGCTTGAAACAAACCACGCCACCACTTTGGGGTGTTCGGCTGGCAGATGGTCGAAAATGACTTTCAGTGCGTTGGACGCAATAAAAGTCTTGCCGCCAGCCGTTGGCACTTTGAACATTACACGCGGAACGCCAGGCACTGCACTGTTGTCGTACGAGTGAATGAAACGATTATTGCCAATAGTTGAAATGTCAATACCTTTTTTCATCCAAAAATTGGCGTATGCTTTACGCAAATCATTGTCTTCGGCAACCTGTTCCATATAGGCGGCAAGGTCGTTAAGTGTATCTTGTTGGTATTGCTTTAATTCCATAGTTATTGAGTTTAAAAATTTCTAATGTCGCGCGGTATCTTTTTGAAAATAATGTTGTTTGCAGCCAGCCATTCATCGTCAATTACGCATTGGTCTGCATAAATAACGTAGGTTTCAGCCTTCTCGCAAACAATGTTGAGCGTATTGTGGCTTAACGTGGTAATTCGGTCTGGCTCGTAATAGAAATAATACGCCGTGCCGTTGTGGTTGCCCAGCAAATACCGTAGGGCTGTCACAGTGTGGCAGCCGTTTTTCGGTTCATTTTGGCGGCTGCCATTGTATGACAGCCCTACATATGGCACCCGCGTTTCGGTGTACCAAACATATTCGCGCAGTTTTTCGGTGCCAACCGATTCATTCAAATAACCATCTTCGTTGAAGATTGGTTCGCCCAATTCGTAATATGAGAAACTGCCGCCAGTGCCTTCGGTTATACCATTTGTTGTCCCCTTTAGTTTCAGGGTATTATATTCAACTTCCTTTGTAAATTCAACGTAATCATTCTTGTGCTCCTTTTTAATTTCTTCTATTTCATCATTGTAACTACTCCAGTCTTTTATGTTTTTGATTTGCAGTTTTTTAGAATACAACTCTACTTCTTTTTTAGCATTATACCCTTTAATTACTTTTTTCACTCTTTCTGCAGTAAGGTCTTCAGCAAAATCTTCCATTTCAACAAGTATGAATTTGCGGTTGCCTTCATCTTGTTTGTTGAGATTTAAAACGGCGTGCGCCGTAGTACCGCTACCTGCGAAACTATCAAGGATTATGGCATTTTTGTCTTCTCTAAACTGTAGTAAATACTCTATTAAAGAAGGGTGTTTCGGAAAAGTAAACACATCTTCTTTCCCGAAAATATTAGTTAGTATTTTACCTGCTTCTTCTGTTGTGTCAACGCTTACTTCTTTGTCAATAAGATTTCTAGGAATCTCATTCTCATACTCTTTCTTTTTGTATGATATAACTAGATCTTTTGAGCAATCAATTCTTGTTTCCTGTTTTAATTGTTCTTCTAAATATGATTGACTCCACGTAAACCTATTTCTGAACCTAACCCCATTTTTATTTACAAAATTCTCAACTTCCAAATCATCCAATAATTCGTTTGGATATTTTGCGGTTCCGTATGTTCCAATTTTCCAATTGGCTTTTTCTGTCTTAAAATGCAGTGTTTTAGGTGCAAAATATAACTCTGAAATGTTATTTTGTTTCTTTGTTATAGGGTCGTTACTCTTGCTTTCTTTTTTAACACCTCGATAATACTCTGGGGTTTTACTTTTTTCATAGCACAAGACATACTCTAAATTTTTCTTTATTTTCTTTGACAATGCTGGTGGTGTTGCAGAACGATACCAATGCCAAATTCCACAATAGTTTCCCGCCCCGAAAATTTCATCGCAAATAGTTTTCAAATTAGCCAGTTCATTATCATCAATTGAAATGAAAATAGCACCATCTTCCGAAAGTAATTTTTGTAACAATATTAAACGCGGATACATCATACATAACCATTTATCGTGTCGAGAAAGGTCTTCCGCTTCTTTACCTACTACCTGACCTAACCATTTACGAATTCGTGGTGAATCCACATTATCGTAATATTTCCAACCGCCATCTTCTGGTGAAGCACCCGTGTTATATGGTGGATCTATGTATATAAACTTTATACGACCTTCATATTCAGGCAGTAAGGCTTTTAGGGCTTCAAGGTTGTCGCCGTGGATTATTTTGTTTTCGGACTCGTCGCCGCCAAATGTGTACTTTTTGTCTAACGTGCGGAACGGTACCTGGTTGTGGTGGTTCACAACCGCTTCTTTTCCAATCCAGTTTAGTGTGGGCATTGCTTTGAAATTTGTAATTACTAATTTGAAATTTCGCCTATGCCCTTACCTCGCTTATGTCTAACAATGAAAAAGCGTGAACCGCTCGTTGTTTGCTTATTAGAAGTGAGTGGCTCTGGTAAACCGCGGTAATAAGCACGAAACGGCTCACGCCCAAAGGCGTGAACCTCTCGCTTACTTATTCTCCCGATAAAAAATTTACCAGATTTTCTCACTTCGAGAATAAGAGCGTAAGACTCTTAATATAAATATGTTATGCTATCTTATTCTGTTTTTACTCCACTCAATAATGTTTAAACGTTTTATACAAATCAAATCCGCCCCAAAAGCCTTGGTTCGGACTTGCACAAACTTATAAAAGATTCTCAAATTGTGTTAAGAATTCATTCGGCCTTCAAACTGATATTTATTTGAAGTGGGTTTGGGGCGCTCGGAATCATAAAAATTCCCGTTTTACACAAATAAGTCAGGAAAAATGTGACTTTTTACATTTTTCCGCACTTAAAAGTGTAAAACCGCTGTGTATTCTGTGTCCCCGATACCTGTCGGGGCTGTGCGAAAAAAACGTCTCACAGCATTCAAAACCAAAGATTAGCCCGCAAACGCCGCTTTTTCCTATATTTGCGCCCATTAAAACTAACGACAATATGCCGAAGACGCACAAGCAAAACATTATATATCAACTGTTCAGATGTTATCTGCGACTCATTCACGACAGACTTTTCTACAAGCGTGTGCACCGCATCGGGCTTGAAAATATGCCCGCCGAAGGGGTGCCGCTCATTGTGACATCGAACCACCAAAACTGCCTCAACGACCCGCTGGGACTGATTTTCTGCTTCCGCGACCGCAAACCGCACATTCTGGCCCGCGCCGATGTGATTGAATACAACTGTCTGACACGCAAATTCTTACGCAGCATCGGGCTATTGCCAACATTCCGTCTTAACTTCGATGGCGAAGATGCGCTTGCGCGGAACAACAGCACCTTCAGCGAGTCGGAAACATCGCTCATCGACGGCAACACCATTATAATGTTTCCCGAAGGCGTGCACCAAGACAAGCGCTGGCTTGGGCCGTTCTCGTCGGGATACACCAAAATGGCGTTCGAAGCCGCGCAGATGGACAATTTCCAAACCGAAGTGTTCATTCTGCCCTGCTGCAACCACTATTCCGACTACTATGGCATTCAAAATGAATTGATTATAAAAATCGGCAAGCCCGTTTCCATAGCGCCTTTCTACGAGTTGTACAAGACCAAGCCCCGCACCGCTCAACGCGAAGTGAGCGCATTGGTATTCAGTCAGATAGAAAGTATGATGCTGGATATTACCGATTTGGACAACTACGAAGCCATCGATTTTCTGCGCGGCATTTACGGACGGCGGTTTGCATCAGCCAACAACCTGAATCCCAACCATTTCCCCGACCAATTGGAAGCCGACAAAATGCTTGTGGCACAACTCGACGCTCTGAAAGCCGAAAAACCTGACGTTGTTGCCAGCATCTACAACAAAGCATTGGAATACAAACAGATGCTCACCGACAGCCGCATCACCGACCTTGAAGTGGCACGTAACGCCAGCGGAACACAAACCTTGGCTAACGTGCTGTCGCTGATAATTTTAGCACCTGCTTGGATTGTGAGCCTCTGCCCCAACCTGCTAATCTACATTGTGCCAAACATATTCATCAACCGACTGAAAGACAAGATGTTCGAAGGCACAATCCGCTACACGGTATGGGTTCTGCTAACAATTCCGCTCTTCTACACGCTGACATTCGTGCTATCGCTTTGGTTGGCAAATATTTGGGTAGCAATTATTTACACTTCTATGCTTCCCGCATTGGGCATCTTTGCGTGGAACTATTGGCAATTTCTGAAACGCACCTGCCGAATGGTCCGCTTTGGCCGATTGAAAGCCGACAAACGCCAACAAATCAGCAATTTGCGTAGCGAGATTATCGGCTTGCTAAATGAACAAATAACAACTAACAATAAAGGTAAAAGGCATAAGTGAAGTATCTGTTGTCCGATGTCTGTTGTCTGAAGTCAAAAAAAAAATCAAAAATGAAAAAGATAGGTTTAGTAGGCGGCACGGGCCCCGAATCGACACTAATGTACTACAAGGAACTGAACCAACGCATCGACCGACTGACGGGCGGCAAGGCAATGCCCGACATCGCCATCGAGAGCGTCAATTTTCATCGTTTTTGGGGTTATGTTACTGACAATGAATTGGATTTGCTGACCGATTATCTGGTTGAGAAAATCGATTGTCTGGCACGGTCTGGCGCTGAAGTGGTGTCGCTATCCTGCGCCACGGGCCACATTGTGATTGACCGCATCAGGCTGAAAACCAATACGCCGCTGGTGTCGGTTCCCGAAGCGGTGTGCGACGCGGCCGCAGCCAAAGGCTACCGCAAAGTGGGGCTGATTGGCACCATCTTCACAATGGAAAAAGACTATATGAAGAAGCCGTTTGCCAACGCTGGCATCGACGTTATAATTCCCGAACCCGCTGAACGCCAACTGATTGCGGAACGCATCTACCGAGAACTGGAAAACGGCATTGTGAAAGAGAGCACGCTGCGCGAGTTCCAGCAGATAATTGAGCGGATGCGCACCGACGACGGCATTGAAGCCATAATTCTTGGCTGCACCGAACTGCCGCTGCTCTTGAACAACAGCAACAGCCCCGTCCTCTGCCTCGACAGCGTGGATATTCACATTGAAAGGCTGATTGAAATGGCGATGGGGTAAAGAGTAAAGTGTAAGGTGTAAAGAGTAATGGGACTAGTGCCCAGTGCCTAATCCCGATAGTTATCGGGACTATTGCCTTACCTCACAAAAATCGTCCGTCCCACGCGCAGCACAGTTGTCGGCTTGATGCCGTTGAGTTTGCACAAGATGCTGACGGTGGTGCCGTTCTTGTGCGCGATGCCGCTCAGCGTGTCGCCCGACTTGATTTTATAGGTCTTGTGCTGCGACTCGGCCAGCGACTGCTCATCGGTCAGGCCGTAGTGCGAATAGATGCTGAAATAGTGCTTCTTGATGGTGTAGAGCGTGTCGCGCAAAGCGCCCGTCTGAAAATCGACAAGTCGCTCAGGGTCAAACGATTGGCCGTGGTAGCGCACTTCGAAATGCAAGTGAGAGCCCGTGCTGCGGCCAGTGTTGCCACCTTTGCCGATAATCTCGCCCGCCTTCACCAGTTCGCCAACCTGCACATTCCGTGCCGACAAGTGCGCATAGTAGGTTTCAAGTCCGTTGGCGTGACGCAGCACAATCAGGTTGCCGTATCCGCCCGTGCGCTTGGTGTATTCCGACACGCGCACCTTGCCGTCGAAAGCGGCGCGCACAGGGTCGCCAACCTCAAGTTTGATGTCAGTGCCGTTGTGGTTGCGCCCCTTGCGGAAACTGTATTTTGATGTGATTCGGCCCGTGACAGGCGCACAAAAAGCGTGCGTCGAATCGACCAGCATCAAGTCAATCTCATCGGGTAAGTCGCTCAATGACACTTCTTTATAAGAGTGGATATTGTCGTTCCAGAAGAGCGTGTCCATATCGGTGTCGTCAATCACGGGACGGCCCATATCAACATAGTCCCATGTTTTGTTGTTGTAAAGCACAATCTTGACGAACTTGTCGTCGGTGTCAACCGTGTCGATGGCCTCGGGCAAGAAATCGGGAATAGTCTGCTCGTCAGACCCGATGCCTTGCTCCTCATCGTGCCCGTCAGTCTCTGGTTCTTGTCCGAAAGCCAACTGTATGGCTGATAGACAAGCAATTGTAAAAAGAATCTTTTTCAAAACTGTTATTTTTAAACCACGCAAATATCAGCATTTGACCGATGTTCGAAACACCGCCACGAAATAGTAATCAACCGCGATACTAACAAATTATCCCAACCAACCGATTTTATTACTTGTTTTGCAAAAAATTGCGGCAAGAGAATGAACAGTCTGGAATCAAAGGTTGTAACCGCCACCAAATGGTCGGCTCTGACAGAGATAGCATCAAAGTTGGTCTCGCCCATCTCAACAATGATTCTGGCTCGTCTACTCACGCCCGAAGCCTACGGCGCCGTGGCCACAACCACGATTATCATTTCGTTTGCCGAACTCTTTACTGATGCGGGATTTCAGAGATATATCATCCAGCACGATTTTACCGATGACGATGACCGCGACAAAAGCATAAACGTCGCCTTCTGGTCGAACCTGGTAATGAGTCTGATAATCTGGGGAATAATCATCACCTTCCGCTACCCTATTGCGCGAATTGTCGGTAGTCCCGGCCTCGAAACCGCCATTGCTGTGGCCTGCGCCGCCATTCCGATTGCAGCGTTTTCAAGTATTCAGAGCGCCATCTACAAACGGAATCTGAACTTTCGTGTTCCGTTCATTGTCAGGATGATAGGTATTGGCATAACATTTTTTGTAACAATCCCGCTTGTCTTTTGGCTCCGCAATTATTGGGCGCTGATAATAAGCAATTTGATTCAAGGATTAGTTGCAGCCGTTACACTAACTATTTTTTCTGACTGGAAACCGAAACTCTATTATAGTTTCAAGCGATTGAAAGAGATGTTTGGGTTCTGCATTTGGATAATCATTGACCAATTCTTAAGTTGGACCAACAATTATCTCGACATTTTCATAGCCGGCAAAAAGTTTAGTCAACACACGTTGGGTATTTACAAAACATCTATCAATGCATCTAACAAAATGCTGGGAATGTTCTCGAAAAGTTTTATTCCTCTGCTTTTACCCACCTATTCAAAACTACAAAACGATGTTCCCCAACTACGTGCCACAATGCTGAAAATGCAAAAACACTTCAGCATTATATTATTGCCTGTTGGCTTTATCATTTTCTTATACAGCGATTTAATCACAAAAATATTTCTCGGCAACCAATGGACCGAAGCAGCACCGCTGATTGGAATTTGGGGACTGATTCACTGTTTCAGCTTAACAATCAACCGGTTTTGCAGCAATGCATACGTCGCGCTTAACAAGCCTCACATTTCCGTAATTCTTTCTTCTTTATTCGCAATTGTAACCATTCCAACAATACTCATCTCATCGCAATACGGCTTCCAGACAATGTTTGTGGCACGAACACTTACAAAACTTTGGCTACTCTCATTACACTTAATAACCATATTCCTGCTAATCAGTCTTTCCCCATTCAAAGTCATCGGCAACATTTTGCCCGAATTAATGGGTTGCGGGGTAATGATTGCAATCACCTATTCTCTATCAGAATTTTGCGATACGATTGTTTTACAAACAGTTTCGATGACAATTTGTTTTGCCGCTTATTTTGGAATATTGTTTGCCATTAGAAATGAACGGTTCATTATTAAAAATTTATGGAGACAAACGGTAAAAAGCATTATTGGCAAATTTCGGCAATGATTGTTCACTCGCCATATTGATATTATTGTTTGCTTTGTGAAAATGAAAAGCCATTCTTTAGCAAAAGCAACATGGGCAATATAAGCATCATTATTTCAAAAATCCGACAACAGTTAACATTAGACGATTTGCTTTGTCTCATTCTAACCATTTATTGTTCCATAAACGCTTTATGTTCTCTATATATTTCATCTTGTTTTCAAGAAATACGAGGATACGCTATGTTTATATGTCTGATTATTGCATTTATCACGTTCGCCGGATTGAAGATTGTTTTCAAAAAGACAGACAAAATAACTCTTACAAAAGGCAATGACTTTAATAAAAAAGAGTTTTTAATTTATTCATTACTAATACTATTTGCCTGCACAATTTCGATTTTGTGGAACTATCCTGCGAGTATGCATAATGATGCAATGAACCAATATAGACAAGCCTTAACAAACCAATACAGCGACATACACCCAATATTTCACACTCTTATTTTCTTCAAGATACCCACTTTGATATGGCAAAGTTATGCGTCATGCGCCATTTTTCAGTGCCTGTTCATTTCTGTTATATTACTGTATTTCTGCCATTTCTGCCGAGTTTATTTTCTTAACAAAAGATGGACTATCGCACTTCTATCATTTATATTATTGAATCCAACGTTCCTAAAAATGTCGACAACGCCACTGAAAGATGTACCTTTTTCATACTGCATAATGTTAGGGACATTGTTCCTAACTGAAATATTTATAACTGATGGCAAGTGGCTTGAAATAAGACGAAACAAAATTTTATTCTGCCTTACATGCTTTGGTATTGTTTTTTTCAGGCACAATGGAATCGCCAATTTCTTACTGATGATTATACCATTAATTGTGTTTTACAAAGACAACCGCAAATACTTGTTCATTCTCTGTACTGCATTTACAATTTCAAAATTTATAGCAGCACCCATTTTCAATATGTTAGGTGCCAATCAGATTTGGTCAACATCTGAGATTATTGGAGTTCCACTAAACCATCCGTTAAATCAAATTTCGTATATTTACAACAACAATGGTATTGTTTCGGAATACGATAAAGAAATAATGAACAACATCAATAAACTTGAGAATTGGAAAACATATTACAACAAACTCAGTTTTTACAAATTAAAAAAGGATCGCAACGGATATAATGAATCATACGTTGCCAACAACATTTGTGAAATACTAAAAACCTGGATGCATATGGCTTATAATAATCCTGTTTTGGCCATAAAAAGCGAAGTTTTTATCACCTCTGGCATTTGGCGAATATCTAAGCCTTTTAATTTTATGAGCGACAGGCATTTGAAAGTTGAATATTCTAGTCCACAACTCATTTCAAATATTATGGGCAGATATGTACATTTTCTTCAACACACACACCTAAAAAACATAATGATGGATGTGGCGGAAAGTTTATTATTAATTCTATTTTCATTATGCATAACCATCAGAAATATGCGTCGTAACCCCAAGGCATACTTGCCATTCGTTCTTGTATTATCCAATGTAATGATAATAACTTGCATAATTACATCTGGTGCGCCACGATTTGTATATTCGTCAATTCTTTGCGCTTATCCTCTAGTGCTATATGCACTATTCAACAAACAAACAGGACCAACAAATTCTTCAATTATATCAGCAAATAATTGATATGAAAATTGCTATACATCATCGGCCTAACTCCTACAGCGAACTGTGGATTGAATACTGCAAACAACACAATATTCAATACAAGATTGTCGATGCGTATGCAAACAACATCTTAGAGCAAGTTACTGATTGCGATGCATTTATGTGGCATCACCATCTACACCAATACAAAGATCATCTATTTGCCAAACAACTGATTTATGTGATTGAAAAGCAGTTGGGCAAAATCTGCTACCCGAACTATGACACTTGTTGGCATTATGACGATAAGATCGGGCAAAAATATCTGTTGGAAGCCATTGGAGCGTCACTTGTCCCGACCAATATTTTCTACACACGCAACGAGGCTCTTGAATGGATTCAGCACACCGCTTTTCCGAAAGTTTTCAAACTGCGAAGCGGCTCCGGTTCAAAAAACGTACAACTTGTAAAAGATTCTAAACAGGCAAAAAAACTAGTTGAAAAAGCTTTCAGCAGAGGTTTTCAAAAAAACAGTCATCTGATAAGGAGTGTTCAAAGATGGAAACAATACCGAAAAGGCGATTGCACATTTAAATGGTTTTTAAAAGGCATTGTAACCCCCTATTCATACAAGGAACGTTTCCGAAAAGAGGAAATAGGATATGTCTATTTTCAAGATTACATTCCCAATAACGATTTCGACATTCGCGTGTTTGTGATTGGCGACCGCGCAGTTGCAAAAAAAAGGATGAATCGCACAAACGACTTTCGCGCTTCAGGTAGCGGCAATCTCATTTTCGACAATAGTCAAATCGACCTTGAATATGTGAAAACCGCCTTCCATTTAAATAGTGAATTAAAAATGCAAAGCGTGGCCTTCGATTTTCTACAGAGCCCAAACAATATTATCGTCATCTCCGAGATAAGCTACTGTTGTGGTATCGAGACCAACAAAGACTATCCCGGCTATTGGACAGAAGATTTGCAATGGCATGAATGCCGGAACATTAACATTTGCGATTGGATTATTGAAGATGTTATTGCAAAAATTGAAGGCAAATGAAAATCCTTTTTTTCATACACGGACTTTATGGTGGTGGTGCAGAACGTGTCGCTTCAATTTTGCTTAACCACTTCTGCGAGAAACATGAGACTTACGTTGCTGTAAAGAATTTCAAAGCTCCGTTCTACCCTCTCGACAACCGTGTGCATATAATTGACAATCGAATAAAAAGCAAAATAAAAGGTGCAACGCGGATTCCCCGTTTTGTAAAAATGGCTCAGACCATTAAAACCATTAAACCCGACATAATAATATCATTTATCACAAAGACTAACAATAACGCACTGTTTGCCAATCTCTTATTCCGAAAGAAAATTATCGTATCGGAACGGAATACATTAAACAGCGAGCCGTCAAAAGCCCAAAGGTTATTTCGGAAGTTGTTATATCCTCTCGCTGACAGAATTGTTTTTGTCACCACTGAAGACCGCGAAAAAGTAGGTCGCACAAAAAACAACCTGACAATTTACAACCCAACGATGTTCAAATCGTTCGCCGATTACAACAATAGAGAAAAAACAATAGTAACCATAGCACCGGACAGTCGTTGGTATCAGAAAGGTCTTGATATACTTATTCAAGCATGGGACAATATAGCACAACAAAATCCTGAATGGAATTTAGAAATTCACGGAAGAATATATGGCAAACCTCTTCCCGACTCAATAACACAACAAAAACAAATCAGAGTATTATGGAAAGGTTGGACTGACCGCATGGATATAATGTTGCAAACCAAAAGCATTTTCATTTTAGCGTCGCGTTATGAAGGTTGTCCAAATAGTTTGATAGAAGCTATGAGTCAAGGTTGCGCCTGTATTGTTACGGACTGTGAAGGCGAACAAAAAGTAATGGTTGATGACGGCATTGACGGACTTGTAGCAAAAAGCGAAAACGTTGACGACATTGCCGCAAAGCTGCAACAACTAATTGATGACGAGAACCTGCGCCGCCGTTTATCTGCCGGCGCCATTGAGAAAGTGAAACAATTTGACAAAAACACTTTTTTTGCCAAATGGGACAAACTGATTGAAGAAGTAGCCGAAAAATGAGAATTCTGTTTTTTATCAATAAATTATATGGTGGCGGTGCCGAACGTGTAGCATCAATTCTAATGAACCATTTGTGCGAAAATCATGATATTACCGCAGTGGTTTTCGATGACCAAGAAAAATCATATCAGATAAACAGCAGCATATCAATACACAAAATTGCCATTAACAACAAAAGTCGATTTTTACGATTGGTTAACCGTATTGGAAAAATCAGAAAAGAGATAAAAGAAAACTCTCCCGACATTATTATCTCTTTCTTAACACCGGTCAACATCTATGTCCTGACAGCAAACCTGTTTTTAAGGAGAAAAATCATCATTTCGGAGAGAAACACTCTGAACCGCGTGCAATCAAGATTAGTGCGATTGGCGCGAAAAATCACTTATCCGCTGGCAAACAAAATTGTGTTTGTCACCAATTCCGATTGCCGTGATTTCGGATTGCCTCAAAAAAGCCTCTCCATTTACAATCCTGCGGTATTAGTTCCTTTCGGAAACTATGACAATCGTCAGCATACAATAATCACTATTGCACCCGACGACCGCTGGTATAACAAAGGTCTTGACGTGCTCATAAAAGCCTGGGCGAAAATCGTTTCCAACAATCCTGATTGGACATTAGAGATTTGCGGCAGGATACACAACACCAAACTCCCCGACGGGATCACTCTTCAAAATCAAGACAGGGTTAAATGGACTGGCTGGACTGACAATATCGCAGAAACGCTTCGGACTAAAAGCATATTTGTTCTGGCTTCAAGGTTCGAAGGATGCCCCAACAGTCTGATTGAAGCCATGAGCCAAGGTTGCGCTTGTCTGGGCACCGACTGTGAAGGCGGCATAAAAGAAATAATAACCGATGGCACAGACGGACTTATTGCAAAAAGCGGAGATGCTGATGACCTTGCAACTAAACTACAACTGTTGATTGATGATGAGAATCTACGACGCCAACTATCTGCAGGAGCAATTGAAAAGGTGAAACAATTCGACAAAAACACTTTTTTTGCACAATGGGAAAATCTGATTCCTGAAACAGTTGCTGAATGAAAATCCTTGTATTCATAAGTAAACTTCACAATGGCGGCGGTGAGCGTGTCGCATCCATACTACTAAACCATTTATGCAAAAAACATGACGTTGGAGTTGCCGTATTCAACACAAATGAGAAATCATATCCCATCGATGACAAAATCAAGATAACCGACCTTTCCCAAGGCAAAAAAATCAGGCCATATCAACTTGACAGAATCGTAAAATGCAGGAAAACAATCAAAAGTGTTAATCCAGATTTAATAATATCGTTTCTTGTAGGATTGAACAGATTTGTAGTGCCTGCAAATTTCTTAATGCGGAAAAAGCTGATTCTATCGGAACAGACATCAATCCAAGCCAAACAACCATTGTGGGAATGGCTTACCCGCCATATTTTATACCGATTGGCATCAAAAGTGGTTTTGGTTTCGGAAAGTGACTACAATTATGCTAAATGGCTCAAGAACAGAACTTTTATTTACAATCCGTTAAGTTGTTCAACAACACCTAGTAATCTTGAACGCGAGAAAAATATTGCAGCCATCGGCTCACAACAGCGCTGGCATGTGAAGGGGTTTGATATGCTGATTCAAGCATGGGCGAAAATTGCGCCACAACACCCTGATTGGAGATTACAATTTATTGGTTCAAATGACGATAGCAAGATCATCGGCATGGTGAAAGCGTTCAAACTAGAGAATCAGGTTGACTTTTTAGGTTGGACTGACGAGATTGACAAAACACTGCAAACCAAAAGCATATACGTTTTATCATCACGACGCGAAGGTTTCCCCTGCAGTCTGCTTGAAGCCATGAGCCAAGGATGCGCATGTGTGGCATTCGACTGTAAAACAGGACCAAACGAGATTATTACCGACGGCAAAAGCGGCCTTCTTGCCCGCAATGGTGATGTTGATGACCTTGCCGCCAAACTGAAACTATTGATAGAAGACAAAAATCAGCGACAACGATTGGCTACAGCCGCAACCGAAGAAGTCCGAAGGTTTGAGAAAGAGAAGATTATGCAGCAATGGGATGAGCTTATTCAATTGACAGTCGGGCTATAATCTTCTGTTATCGCCCATTTTCGTAAACAAAATACAACATTTTGTCAACAAATGCACACTTATATTATAAATGGGTGTATCTTTATTTTCGGTTTATAGTATAAGGACCGAGTATATAAAGTGATTTAATAACGAAATAATATAATTAATAACCATAAAATAATTGCACTATGAAACGCAGATTTACACTTTTAGCAATTGCAACATTTTTGTCTGGGACATTGATGGCTGCATGGGATGGCAGCACGAAAACCGCACCCACCTCGGGCGACGGTAATTCCGAAAGCACTCCATATCTTATCGAAACAGAAGCCAATTTAGCTTGGCTGGCCAACGAGGTAAACAACGGAACAGCCAATGCAAGCAAATTCTACAAACAAACCGCAGAATTGGATTTAGGCAACAATCCATGGACTCCTATTGGCAACACTCCTACTGGCGACAATAAGAAACCCTTCACCGGCACATACGATGGCAACGGCAAGGTGATTAAGAATTTGTATATTAACGCTCCTACGGCTGATTACAAAGCATTGTTTGGCGGCATAGACGGTGCAACACTTAAAAACATTACAGTTGCAAGCGGATTTGTATATGGCAAACAATATGCAGCCGGCATTTGCGGATTTGCCACAGGTAACAGCAAGATTACATGCTGCGCCAATATTGCAACGGTTTACGGAAAGCAGGAACGCAATGGTGGTGTTGTGGCCTACATCGAAGGAAAAACAAAAGTGAACAATTGCATCAATTACGGTTTGGTTTCTGCATTCAACTATTCGGGCGGTGTTGTAGGTTTCTGCAATAAAACTACTACCGAAGTAGCAAACTGCATCAATGTTGGTCAAGTGTTTGGCATGCGTTACACTGTAGGCAACTGCTTTGGTTATAATAAAGATTTTGGATGCCCTACAACCAATTGCTATTACGACAACCAGATAAACGCATCAGAAGGATGGACGAGAGTAAACCCGATTGAATCAGATTTGGATGTGGCTGACCAAATGGAAGGCAAGCCGACATCAGCAATGACTAGCGGAAACAAACTTGACAACAGTTTTAGTAACGATAATTGGGTATTCACAACAGGAATGTATCCACGCCTAAAAACCAACTATGAACAACCAGCAGTTGTTCTGGCCGCAACACCTGTTTCTTTGTCATCTGGTGACAATGCCGATAATGTTACAAAGGACTTTACGGTTTCCACTGCAAACAGCGTTTCATGGGTAAGTGGAGACACCACGAACCTGACCATAAGTGGCACATCAGCATCAATTCTGAAGAATACAGGCGTTATCCTGACAGCCTCTAAAGAAGGTTACACTAAAACCGTCTACCTTAAGACAAACAAAGCCAATGCAACGGCCATCGGCTCAAGCTCTTCTCCGCTGACCATTGAAACCGAATCCGAATTGGAAGAATTTCGCGAAGCTGTAAACAATTACGGAAGTTATAAAGGATGTGCTGCATACGACGGATTCAAAGGCATTCATTTCATAGTAACCGTTGATATTGAACTTGCTGACTGGACTGAACCAATAGGCATTCATAACTCATTCAAAGGTATTTTCGATGGCAACCACCGCAGCATAAAAGGCATCAATGTTGCACAAACAAGCTATTCAAGTGTTGGAGGATTATTCGGTTGCCTATCGTATGGCGAAATCAAAAACATAACTGTATATGGCTCTGTTAAAGGAAAAGAGCTTATAGGCGGTATTTGCGGCGCCACATTTAATGAGCATATGACAAACTGCGTATCGTATTGTACCATAAATTGTTCAGGGAAGCAGCAAACCGGCGGTATCGCAGGTGACGACAGAGGTTTCTCGACATTCACTAATTGCGAAAATTACGGAACGATAACCGCAGGAATGCGTTCAGGCGGTATCCTGGGCAGAAGCCAGATGGGCACTACTCTTGACGGCTGCAAAAACTTTGGAGACGTTACTGGTAACGACGAAAGCATTGGTGGTATTTGTGGTTCTGTTGCCACTACAACTGGAGGCGGAACAATAATAAACTGCGAAAACCACGGCAAAGTAAAATCAACTTCTGATAAGGGTAAGGTTGGCGGCATTATAGGCTCAATTCCGACAAATGCTACCGAAATAGTTACAACAACCAATTGCATAAACACAGGCATTGTTGATGGCAAATACGCAGGCGGAATCATCGGACACGCTAAAAACGATATTACACTATCAGAATGCTTGAATATGGGCACAATCACAGGAACAACTGTTGGTGGCATTGTTGGATTTAATGAAGATGATTTAACAATCACCAACGCATTCAACGCAGGTGAAATTGCTGGTGGTGCTATTGTTGGTAGCGGAAGCACAACATGTACCAACTGTATTAACATTGGAAAAGCTACATCATCAACATACAGTTTCTATGACAGTCAACTTTTCTCTACCACAGGTGGCACTGGAAAGAAAACTTCCGAAATGACCGGTACCGCTCTGGATTTAGGTTCAGACTGGGATTATAACACAAATATGTACCCAATGATTAAAACGCTGAGCACATCCGATTATATGATTGTTGCAGCATCTGCAATCATTCTTGATGGGAATGACGACATAAATAATGTAAACAAAAATTTCACATACGGCACAGGAGAAGGTGTTGAATGGACTTGCAGCAATCATGACTACATATCGTTTGCAAATGGTACTGGTTACCTTACATATTATAGAGAGGAAGAGGCACCTGAAACACCTGCTTCGGTAACTGTAACAGCAACTAAAAAAGTTAACGACAGCGAAATCAGCAAAACCATTCCACTGACTTTAATTCCTAAAGTTGGAAAAGATTCTCCAGGTGCTACATTATCTTTAACATCAAACGAATTTGTATATGGAACGCAATTCACAGAGGATTTGATGATTAAAGACGTATCAACCGGTTGCCCTGGTAATTGGGAATATAGTATTGCTTTAAATTCCAAACCACACGCAGGTTCGCACACTTTAACTGCAACATTTATTCCATCCAACGACATTTATGATATACAAACCGTTTCTGTTGACTTTACTGTAAACAAAAAAGAGCCGACAATTGTGTGGAACCCACAAGACATAACATATGGTGACACTAATTCTGACAGTAAGATTAAAAACGCCGTAGCCAAAGATGGCGATGATGTTCTCACTGGAATTTACACTTATAACATTCCCGTTCTTACTCCTGGCGAAAAAATTGTAACTGTAACGTTTAGCAACACTAACTATGAAATTACAACGATTTCTGAGGAAAAGAACACTCAAAAGACCATCAATGTTAACACCGCCACACCTTCAATTACATGGGCGGATCCTGCCCCAATCGAATATGGTACTCCACTATCGGCATTACAACTTGGTGCAGTTTCTGGTGTTAATGGTAGATTCAAATACTATATCGGCAATGATGAAGTTAATAATGGCCTTGTACTACCAGTCAATACATATACACTGAAAGCAGAATTCACACCATCTTCTTCCAACTATGGACCTGCAAGCACCACCAGAACATTAGTTGTTAACAAAGCTCCTGCCACCATCACATGGGACGAGCCAGCCAATATAAAATTTGGCACAGAATTGTCTGAAACACAACTGAATGCCTCCGTCAAAGGCATTAATGGAGCAACAATTACTGGAACGACCCAATACGAGCCAGCAGCAGGCACCATACTCAATGCTTCCGAACAACCTCAAACACTAAGATTCACGTTCACTCCAACTGGCGATGATGCCAATAGTTACAGAGTAACAACGAAAGAAGTTGAAATCTTCGTAGAGAAGGCAACTCCTGAAATTTCGTGGAGCAATCCTGCTAACATTACTTATGGAACATTATTAAATTCCAATGATCATTTGAATGCATCAGTTGTTGGTACTATAAGTGGCACATACACCTATACACCTGCTGCAGGAACCAAGCTAAATGCTGGTGATAATCAAATTCTTAGAGTTGATTTCGTTCCTAATGGCTCAGATGCGAATAACTATGATCCGACTTATAAAGAAGTTAGAATCAATGTTTCAAAAGCCAAAGGAACCATCAATTGGGAAAATCCTGCCAACATTACGTATGGAACATTATTGTCAGAAGACCAACTGAACGCAAGCGTTAGTGATGTTAATGGTGAATACACTTATACTCCTGCATTAGGCACCAAACTCAATGCTGACGAAAATCAGGTACTCACTGTTGTATTCACTCCAACAGGAGCAGATGCTGATAATTACTTATTCGAGCCCAAAACGGTTACTATTAATGTTGATAAAGCTACTCCCAAAATTAATTGGAACAATACTGATGTCATTACATACGGAACACCGTTGACTAATGCAACGGCTAATGTCGGTGGTTCATTCGTTTATAAAGAAGGTACTACCGAAATTCCAAACCAAGCAACATTAAACGTTGGTAATCATACAATTACAGTTGAATTCACTCCATCGGATGGGGAAAACTATAATTTTATTTCAAATAATTATACTATTTCTGTAACAAGCGCTACCGCAAACTTAACATGGACGCCAGTAGTTACTGAAATTACCTACGGAGATCCACTCTCAGCCGTACTTAACGCAAATACTACAACAGGCGATAATGGTGCTATTATTTACAAAGAAGGCGAAACTATTGTGACTTCAGAAACTATTCTCAATGTCGGAAGCCACAATATCACAGCCATTCTGCCTGCAGCTGGCAATTACAACGAAGCTACGGTTAATCGCACAATCACTGTAAAAAAAGCCGATCCTATAATCTCATGGACTCAGCCCGCACCAATCACTTACGGAACTGCATTAAATGCTGATGATCATCTGAATGCATCATCCGAAGCACCAGGAACTATCACCTATAAAGAGGGTGGCAATAATGTTAAAATTGGAGATATACTTAATGTTGGAGAACACACCATTACTGCAACTTTGCCTGAATCTGACAATTACAACGAAGGTACTGAAACGGCTATTATTGTGGTGAATGCAGCTGACCCGAACTTGTCATGGACACCTGTTGTTACTGAAATCACTTATGGGACAGCTCTTTCTGATGCCCAACTTAATGCTGTCACTCCTACTGACGGCACAATCACTTACAAAGAAGGCGAAACTGTTGTGACTTCAGGAACAATTCTCGATGCAGGCGACCACACCATCACGGCCACACTGCCAGCTTCGGGTAACTACAATGAATCCACTTCTCAAGCTGTAATCAAGGTGAAAAAAGCAGATCCTGTTATCTCTTATGAAGTGACGGAAGACCTCTCATATGGTGCAACTGCCACAGATATTGAAAACAGCATTAATGCCTCAGCAACATTCAATAATGTAACATTAGATGGCGATTTCAGCTATAGCATTCCTGCAACATTGAATGCTGGTTCAAAAACTGTCACTATTACGTTTACGCCAAATAATACAAATAATTTCAACGTGGCAACCATAAAAGCAAACATCACTATTAACCAAGCATCACCAGTTGTTACGTGGGACGTTCCTGCAGAAATTACCATTACCTACGGAACGGTTTTGACGAAAACTCAACTGAAAGCCACAACGAATGCCATCGGTCAATTCAGCTACCTTCTGGCTGAAGGCGGAAATGCACTGGATACCATTATTGATGCGGGTACATATGTTGTAAAAGCTGTCTTCTCTGGTTCTATTAACTACGCTCAATGGGAAGATTCGAGAACAGTAATTGTTGAACAAGCCGTTCCTGCAATCACTTGGGAGCCGAATGCTGTTGCTTGGGGCGCATCGGCAGAAGAGATTGACAGCAATGTCAAGAATGCTGTGGCGAAAGACTCGAAAGGCAACGTGCTTGAGGGTGAGTTCACATACATTATTCCTGAACTTACGGCTGTTGGCGAGGCTGAGGTTAGCGTGACATTCGAGAACAAGAATTACAAATCCACTTCTGCGACAACCAAGACTCTAAATGTCACAAAGGCCAATCCTGTCATTGCTTGGACACCGCAAAATATCACCTTCGGGGCATCAGTTTCTGAGATATTGAGCAAAATTGATAATGCCCAAGCATCATATAACGGCGAAGAAGTGAAAGGCGCGTTCGAATACGACACTAACATTCCGAACCTGAATGCAGGAACACATGTCGTCACTGTTAAGTTTACGCCACAAGACGGCGAGAAATTCAATGATGTGGAAGAAACTGCAGAACTCACAATTGAAAAAGCCACCCCGACAATCGTTTGGGAACCGAAAAATGTCACTTATGGCGCTTCATCAGAAGAGATTGCCGCTGCATTGGAGAATGCCGAAGCACAATTCAATGGTGAAACTGTGAGCGGAGACTATGAATACATTCTTCCTCTTACAACCGATTTGCAAGTTGGCTTGGAAGAAATGGATTTAATTGCCGTAGTCACATTCACTCCGACAGGCGATGATACTACTAACTTTGAGGCAGTCTCAACAATTGTAAATGTAGTTGTTGAAAAAGCAACTCCAGTAATCACTTGGAACACTCCAGAGGATATTACTGTCGGAACAGCCTTGAGCGCTGCCCAACTGAACGCGACAGCAAATGTTGAAGGCGACTTTGTTTACACTCCTGCCGCTGATGCAGTTTTGGAAGTTGGCGAGCACCAGAAACTCTCGGTTGTGTTTACCCCGACTGATGCTGTTAACTACAACAGTGCCAGCGACTCTGTCTTCATCAACGTCAAGGTAGCATCTGCTGATACAACTCAAATTGACTCGACTGCTGCAATCGTCTGGGCACCAAGCGCCATTGTATATGGCACACCTGTTGGCGAGACATTCAACGCCACAGCCAAAGTGGAAGGTGAAATTACCTACTCGCTGGCAGCCGACTCTATCCTGAATGCTGGTGAATATAAAGTTACAGCAAAACTGTCGCCTGTGAATGGCAACGTCACCACAATTGAAAGAATTGTCAAGGTAGCCAAAGCCGAACTGACAGCAACTGCTGCCAACGACACCATCATGCAAGGTGACACAATGCCGAAGTTTGAGATTAACTACACTGGTTTTGTTGGTAACGACAACGCAGCCAGCCTTACCACCGCTCCTACTGCCACTTGCAGTGCTTCGACCGACACGGTCGGCTCATTCGAGATTGTGGTTTCGGGCGGCGAGGCCATCAACTACGACTTCAAACATGTCAATGGTTTGCTGACAATTCTGGCCAAAGGCGACACTCTGCCGAAACCAAATGACACAACAGGTGTTGCAATCATCACTTGGACACCAGCCGTCAGAATAATTACTTATGGCACGCTCATCGATTCAACAATCCTGAACGCAACAGCAAATGTTGAAGGCACATTCACCTATGCGGCAAGACAAGAGATCATGACTGTATATGATACAACTCCGGGAGAAATAGTCTACGAATACATCACTCGCAGTCTGGCCATTGGCGACACTCTGAATGTTGGCAAATACGACCTAATTGCTACATTCACCCCTGCTGATTCAACAATAAAGGCTGTTAACGACACCATTACGCTGATTGTCAACGAGGTGAATGGTTCTATCATCTCTTGGGCACCAGCCGTCAGCACAATTACCTATGGCACGCTCATCGATTCAACAATTCTGAACGCAACAGCAAAAGTTGAAGGCACATTCACCTACTTGGCTGTGAAAATTGAAATCAACGAAATAGTATTCACTCCAGAGGATGCTCCTACCGAGCCAGTATTCGACACTGTTTACACAACTCGCAGCCTTGCCGTTGGCGACACTCTGAATGTAGGCACATACGGACTGATTGCCACATTCGTTCCTGCCGATTCAACAATAAGTGCTGTTAACGACACTACTGCACTGATTGTGAACAAAGCGGTGCTGAAGGTTTCGGTTGCCGATGCCACAATAAAGCAAGGCGATAACATGCCATCGTTCAATATTGACTACGAAGGCTTTGTATTAGGTGAAAACCCCGCCAATCTGAAATTTGCTCCCAATGCGAAATGCGATGCCACAACCGCCAATGCAGGAACGTTCGACATCACCCTATACGGCGGACTTGATGACAACTACGAGTTCGAGTACAAGAACGGCAAGTTGACCATTCTCAAAGATGAAGATGTTGCCATCAACGAGTCAGCCGCAATATTCGAAGTGTACCCGAACCCGTCGAACGGAGCATTCTTCGTCAATGCTGGCGACGACGCACAAGAGGTTCGCATCTTCAACTCAACTGGCAAACTTGTGAAGGTTGAGAACATCGAGGGCGTTACCCGCATCGATATCAGCGAGTATGCCAACGGAATGTACTTTGTCAAAGTCGGCAACCAGACAAAGACTATCATCAAGCAATAATGCAAGATTAAATATCACATAAACGGTCAATGTTCAACATTGGCCGTTTTTGTTTTATTTTGCACTGATGGAATCCGCGGTAAAATATATTATTGATTTTCTGCTGAAGGGGAACAGCCATTTGGCTTCGCGTGTCGGTTACACAAAAAACGAATCGCTGTTCGCAAACTACAGCGTTGTCATTGTGCCATCGGGCTTTTTCGATGCGGAAACCTACGGAACACTGGCATCGGAACCGCAACTGCCGCTCAAAGAATTCAACGGCACCCCTATCCTATTCGGCACCGAGGAAATCAAGAGGCAAGAAAGCACCATAGTTATCCATGCCGACCTGGTTGCAAGCGCCTTTTTTCTGCTTTCGCGATACGAAGAATTCATCCATCCTGCCGACAACCGCGACGCTCACGGCCGCTACGTGGGGAAAAATTCGCTACCATGCCGCGCCAAATTCATCAACCGCCCGATTGTTGACGAGTACGCCGACATACTGCTGAAATGCCTGTCGGAAGCGGGTTGCGATGTCAAGTTTCCGCCTGCAGCCTATAGAAACATCTATCTCACTCACGACATTGATTTCCTGACAAACTATCGGCATTTGCGCGGTTTTTTAGGTGGAATAAAGCGTAATTTATTGTCGCCGAAAGGCTTATGCCGAATTGCAAAATCGGTATTCAGTTTAGAGAAAGACCCTGCTTTCACATTCCGTTGGATTTTGGGGCAAGACAGTAAAGTGGCTGACGCTCAACAGGTTTACTTTGTAAAATCTGCTGTCAGCCAAGCCGCCGCCGACTATCCTGGCTACAATCTGAACGGAAAAGACTTCAAAAAACTTTCGCAACTGCTGAAGGAGAACAACTGCAAACTTGGTCTGCATACCAGTTACAATTCGGCTAACCATCTGGAATACATCAAGATGGAGAAGGTAAAATTGGAGCAAAGTTTGGGGATGACTGTAACCGCCAGCAGATGGCACTTTCTTCGAACCACACAACCATTTGATTATAAAGAACTTATATCAGCAGGAATAACCGACGATTTCACAATGGGCTACGCCGATACAGCAGGTTTCCGTTTGGGAACATCGCGCGCAGTGCAATGGATAAACCCTGAAAATCTTGAAGTTACGAATCTAACGATACATCCGCTGACGGCCATGGACTGCACGTTCAGCAATCAGGAATACATGAATCTGACAGAAAGCGAAGCCGAAGAAAAAATCGTCAGTCTGCTGAATCAGACGAAAAAACATAATGGCGAAGTGGTACTTTTGTGGCACAACACCGTTTTTTCAGAATTAGACGGAGGTTATCATAAATCGCTATATACCAATATCATAAAAGAATTGGCAAGATGAGGATTCTCACAATCATCGGGGCAAGGCCGCAATTCATCAAAGCCGCAGCCGTCAGCAGCGCCATAAACGCGCACAACAAGCAAGGCGGCAACCGAATCGATGAGTTCATTCTGCACACGGGCCAGCACTACGACCACAATATGAGCCAGATATTCTTCGACGACCTTGCGATTCCGAAACCCGCATGGCAACTCAACTGCAGCGCCATGATGCCCGAACCGATGTCGGAAGAAATCATTGCAACGGTAAAAAGCGAAAAGTTTGATTGTGTGCTACTTTACGGCGATACCTACTCAACTCTGGCGGGGGCTTTGGCAGCCGAAAAACTGCAAATTCCAATAGCGCACATCGAGGCTGGACTGCGCAGTTTCAACAACGCTATGCCCGAAGAACACAACCGCATTGAGACCGACCGACGCGCCAATTGGCTGTTCTGCCCCACCCGCACCGCCGTGAAAAATCTTGCGGACGAAGGACTTACACACGGAGTTCATCTGGTTGGCGATGTGATGTACGACGCCGCACTCATGTTTGCAGGCATTGCCAGCAAAAAATCGGACATCCTGACACATCTGAACCTTCGCGAAAAAGATTTTTATCTAGCAACAATCCACCGCGCTGAAAACACAAACAGTGATAAGTTAACAGATATATTTTCAGCACTTTCCGATGTTGCAACAGTTGAAACGCCGATTGTTCTGCCTCTGCATCCGCGAACACGAAATGTGATTGAAGGCGATGCTTGTCTGAAAGCGCTGGCATTTGGCAATAATGCGATAAATATCATTGAACCAGCCAATTACTTGGATATGATTATGCTTGAAAAAAGTGCCAAACTGATTCTGACCGATTCGGGCGGCATTCAGAAAGAAGCATATTTCCACCAAACACCTTGCGTCACACTGCGCGAAGAGACCGAATGGGTGGAAACCGTCAGTGCTGGGTGGAACAAGATTGTGGGAACCGATGCCGAAAAAATCAAATCTGCAATAAACTCGCCATTTGCCAAACTGGCAATAACCGATTATGGTTCAGGCGATAGCGCACAAAAAATCATCAAGATACTATGCAACGGAAACTATTGATAGTGTGCGACGCCTTTCCGCCCGATTTTGCTCCGAGGGTTGGTTACCTATGCAAATTTCTCGATTCCGACTACGATATAACTGTTGTAACCGAAGAAACAGGTCATAACTCGTGGCCTGTGAGTTTCGAACGGCAGAATTTCTGCATTCACAAGTTCGCACTGACATCTGCTAACCCGCTGATTTGCAATTTTCAAGCCATTGGCGACTATCTGTTTTCACGCAAAGACCGCAAACTATATAAACAAGCCATCAAAATATTGAATGACAGCCGTTTCGATATGGTTTGGTGCACAAGTTATTACATTTTCCCGCTCCTTTGCGGCAAAAAACTTGCACAACACTTCAACATTCCGCTCTGCATCGATTTGCGCGACATCAAGGAACAGGAAGCAAAACCCATTGGTTTGCATAGAATTAGACATTTCTTCCGTCTGCAATGGCTGAACATTTGGCGCCGAAATCGGATACTGAAATCGGCCCAGAGCGTGACAACCATTTCGCCATGGCATGTTGAAACGCTGTCGAAATTCCACAACAATGTCCACCTTGTTTACAACGGCTACGACGACGAGGATTTCCGATACAAAGAGACCAAAACCGACTATTTCACAATCACTTACACAGGTCGAATACTCGATTTGAGTTTGCGGAATCCGATTCTGCTTTTTGAGGCGGTGCGGGATTTATGCAAGAACGATGATTTTGCCAAAGCATTAAGAATCAAATGGTTTCTTGATGATGCAAGCATGAAGCAAATCGGCGGACTGACCGCAAACTATGGGTTGACAGCGGTCACTGAAATGCACCCCACAATATCAGCCAAAGAGATGCCTGAAGTGCTGAACAACAGTTCGATAGCACTTGTTCTGACCAACCTGTCGACCCCCAAAGGCCCGCACGGCATCATGACCACAAAATTCTTCGAAGCCCTGGGCTGCGAAAGACCTATTTTGTGCGTCCGCAGCGACGAGAGTTGCCTTGCCGCTGCCATTGCCGAAACAAACGCAGGACTTGCAGGACGCGATGTTGAAGAAGTTAAAAACTTCATTATTAGCAAATTCCACGAGTGGCAGCAAAATGGTTTCACGCATCAGAATGTCCGACTGAAAGAACAATTCACCCGACAAACGCAAGCCGTTCAATTCAAGGAAATCTTTGAACAAACCATACAGAAGCAATAACTCTATTGCATTGCAGGACACCACAATGTTTCTTTTCTGTTGATAAAATGCTGTCGGCAATCAACGCTCGCCGATTACCTTTGCCAAAAACAGCGATTATGCCACAGATTGTTGAAAACGCACGACTTAAAGAGTTGAATTCGTTCGGGTTAGATGTGACAGCCAAACAACTTTGCATCTACCATTCGCCCGATGACATCCGTCAACTCATCAGCCAGATTGGCGCATTGACCGACAAGCGGATTTTGATTCTCGGCGGCGGATGCAACATCTTGTTTGTCAACAATTTCGATGGCATTATAATCCATCCTAACAATTCGGGCATCAGCATTGAGAGCGAAACCGACGATTACTGCCTTGTGAAGGCTGGCGCAGGAACCGTGTGGGATACGCTTGTAGAATGGGCTGTTGAGCGTAATTTGGGCGGAATCGAGAACTTGTCGCTTATTCCAGGAACTGTGGGCGCATCGCCAGTGCAGAACATTGGGGCGTACGGGTGCGAAGCCAAAGACGCAATTGAGCGTGTGAATGTTGTGAGCCTGACCGATGGCTCAACCTCCACTCTAACCAATACCGAATGCCGTTTCGGCTATCGCGACAGCGCGTTCAAGCATGAGTTGAAAGATAAGTATCTGGTTGATTCTGTGGTATATCGACTATCGAAAAAGCCGCAGTTTGTGACTCACTACGGCAGTTTGAGCGGCGAGATTGAAAAACTTGGCGGACCATCGCTACGCACTATCCGTCAGGCAATTATCAACATCCGCAACAGCAAACTGCCCGACCCGAAAGTGCTTGGCAATGTGGGCAGTTTCTTCAAAAATCCGACTGTTGATGCTGCTGTAGCAGAAAAACTTCTAGCCAAGTTTCCCGACATGGTCACCTATCCTGCTGGCGAGGGCCGAATGAAGATTGCCGCTGGCTGGATGATTGACCATTGCGGACTGAAAGGCTACACAAACGCTGCAAAAACGGCTGGTGTGCATACGCAGCAGGCTTTGGTGCTCGTCAATCTGGGCGGTGCCACAGGTCGCGACATTATTGATGTAGCGCACCACGTACAAAACGCTGTGTATGAAAAATTTGGCATAAAAATCGAGCCTGAAGCAATTGTTATTTAGACTACAGACTTCGGACAATGGTCGTAATTCGTAATTCAAAATTCGTAATTAACTAATACCCAAAACCTAACATCCAATCCCCAACTTCCATGACTTTCACCATCATACTCGACTACATCGGAACTTTCGCTTTCGCGATAAGCGGAATCCGCATGGCGGCGGCGAAGAAATTCGACTGGTTTGGCGCCTACGTTGTCGGGTTGGTGACGGCTGTGGGCGGCGGCACCATCCGCGACCTTTTGCTCGGTGTCACACCTTTTTGGATGCTTCAGCCTTCGTATTTGATTGTCACTGGGTTTGCGCTTCTGGTAGTGATAATTTTCGGCAAACAATTGGTGCGTATGAACACCACAATGTTCCTGTTTGATGCCATCGGATTGGGCCTATTCACTGTTGTGGGATTCGAGAAAAGCCTTGCCGCGGGATTCCCCATCTGGGTGAACATCATCATGGGTACGCTCACTGGCGCAGCGGGAGGCATTCTGCGCGACACGCTCATCAACGAAGTACCACTCATATTCCGCAAAGATGTTTATGCAACTGCCTGCATATTAGGAGGTTTCATTTTCTTTGTCTGCCAAAAAACGGGGATGGGCAATGCCATGTGCGAGATTTTGAGCGCATCATCGGTTATTCTGATTCGCATTTGGGCCGTACGAAAAAGTGCCAGCCTACCGCTGATGAAAGACGACTCCGCCGATGAAGACGAAGCGCTGAAAGGGCGAAGTTGAGTATCAAATGTATTGGTTACTTAACCAACTTAGTATCAAGTGTATAACTAAAATTTGGTTTTTGCGACTTGGGACTAAAAACGAAAGCGTAAGAAAAAAGATTCTCTGAGTTAAGAATGCTCATATTGCTTCCCGCACAACGGTGATCAATATTATAATCTCCTTTATAGATCTTATACTTTTGGGGTAATGTCAAATCCATTCCCATTATTCTGCATATAACGGAATTGTAATTATTGACCTTGACAAGCATATTGCCTTGATCATCAGTTATATCCTTAAATGCGCCATCAATTCCATCGCACCCCAAAGCCTTAAAGAAGTAACCTATTATTCTTTTGCACTCATCCGCTCTTTTGATATCTAAAGAATTAATATACTGCACCATACATTGTATTGCCGGCGTTTTTTTTGACGGGTCGAGCCAATGCCACCAATCCAAAGCGTTATCTCTATACGGACCTTGAGTTGAATACAAAGCGTCATCGGCCCTTAACAATACTTGGCCTGCCGTTGTAACATGTTTTTTGCCTTTAATAATGAAGGCATATTTGGTGGACAAATTACCAAAATCGACATTAATGCCCTCTTTGGCCATCAAATAAGCCAAGTAGTGGCAAGTGCCGAAAGGATACTTGTGGTAATAATCGCTCTGCATATCACCCAGAAAAGTCCTTTCACGATCTAAATTCGGATTCATTTTTGAACACGTGGCTTTTATCTTTTCGTGATGCTTTCTGTCAAAGGCAATAATGTGTTGTTCGATACATACAACATCAGGGCGGTTAACATACAAGTCAATATAGATAGGGTCGTATATCGATTTTACTTCCGAAGAAACCCAAACTGTCTCTCGACTATTGCTGAACCCCACCACTTTGCAACCATAATATTTCTGCAGCAACATGCCTGAAAGGAAACCATCAATGTCAGTATTGATGATAATATTCGGATTTTCAGAAAATAAACCTTTAAGTGTCATGTCTTTATTTTTAGCGCTTAAGTTCCTGTCGCTTTGTTTTTCCCGGTTAGTAAAGATTTATCCGCGTCGATTGTCTAACTAAAATGTTGATAATCAATTATAAACTTAAAACTTATTACTTTTCGAATATTTTTCCCGCAATTCCTTATCACCAAACATGAATCGTGCAAAGAAGTTTACCAAGCCGACATTGATACTATTGCCAAATTGCTTATATGCTTGCGACTCTTTGCTGTCATATTCAAAAGAATCAGGAAAACTCTGTAATCTGGCACATTCCCTTGGTGTAATGAATCGTTTTCTTTTTCCCACAATGCTTGTCTGAGTAATTGCAACCAGAGCGGGAAAATATGTTCCGGACTTTACACGCAATCCCGATGGCCGTATCTGCATAATATTATCCCAAATATTGGGATTATTGCCGTTCCCTGCCTGCCATTCCAATTTTGCTTTTGCGCCGAAAAACAACTTGTTTTTTCTTGCTTTGGGCAACCATGTTGCAAGAAAATCCTTGTTATTGTTCCACAGTTCATTGTTCTTGACAACGAAATTCTGCAGCCACTTAGGTTGCTCGTTGAATGTTTCATAATATGGATTCTCTTCAAACGGGCAGAGACAATCAGCCCAAACAGGGAAGCCTGGCAACTTATCACATTTGATATTTTGGATAAATACATTCCAATTATCAATCCATTCAATTTGATCTACGGTCAACTTATATTTGTCCAAGTTGGGTATCTCGTTATCATTCAAGAGAATATCCTCAACCGAGCATTGTGGTATCTTATTTATGTCAAAATAGAATTCGGGCAACTCGCCAACATCTTTTCTAACACACATGATAAAAACCCTCTCCCGATGTTGCGGTACCCCTATATAATGCGGGCTAAATATCACTGGCTCATCAATGACGTTGTACCCCAATTCAACCAAACTATCGTGAATCACCTTCCAGGTATTGCCGTGGTCGTGCGTCGCCAGGTTTCTAACGTTTTCCAATAATGCATATCTGGGTTGATGATACTTCAAAATTCTGCAAATATCGAAAAACAGAGTTCCTTTAGTCTCATCAGCGAAACCAAGCCTCTTACCCGCCTTCGAAAATGCTTGGCAAGGAAAACCACCACATAGAACATCGTGAGGCGGTATGTCTTTGGCATCAACTTTAGTAATATCGCCATCGGGAACTATTCCATAATTTCTTTCATAAGTCTTTCTGCAGTCCGCATCAATATCACAAGCATAAACACACTCTCCTCCAAGATCTGTCATTGCTTGATGGAACCCTCCTATTCCACAAAACAAGTCAATAAACTTAAAACCTTTTTCTATATTCATTTCTCTATTGTTGCAAAGGCCAAAATAATAAAAGGATAATTACACCGCAAATCTCAAATGAGTCTTATGCCACTTTTGCGTGCATTTGATGCTCTGTAGAAAATGAAAGAATCATTACTACCTTTCTTAAAATACTGAACACCAAGTAATTATAACAGTATATTCAGTCGCACTTTTTGAAAATTTCCAGTCACAAATTTGGAACGGATTTATGCCATTTTAGTGGTATTTTCCAAAAAACAAGAAACCCCAATCCATTAAGAATCAGGGTTTTAACTTTTTGCCATTTTTGCTTTGCGGAGAGAGAGGCTCTATCACCATTGGTAAAACTGGATATCATTATTATTAAATAATTCATTAATTATCTGCATTTTATTGTATTTTATAATAAAGGTTACTATCTTTGTTGTGTGAGTTTAAAATAAAAAGCGTGTGTAAAAGCGTGTGTAATTTTTAATATCAGTTTTGTATGTACGATTACATTAAAAGGTGCATAAGTTTTGTCATTGAAAACCGGAAGAAAGATGGCGCCACGATAAACAAAAATGTTCCAATCAGAATGATTGTCCGCTTTCAGGCGAAAAGAATTGATTTTGTTACCGGGTACAGAGTCGACTCGAATAAATGGGATGGCGACAAACAGCTTGTCAAAAATGGCACAATCAATAAAGATGGATTGTCGGCCAGCGAGATAAACCAGAAATTAAGAATGCAAGCGAATGCCGTAGAAAAAGTCTTTTCTCTTCTTGAAGAAAAAGGTGAGTATAGACCTTCGGTTGATATTGTAAAGAAACTTGTTTTGGCCGAAATCGATAAGACCAAAACAGTGGACGAAATAGATAAGGTAATTAAAAAGACCGATATCGCTTCCGTCTTTTCCGAATTTGTTGAAACAGCAAGTAAGGAAAACCATTGGAGTGCGTCGACCAAAGAAAAATTTCACGGCGTGAAAATGCATATTGAAGATTTTGCACGAAAACACCGCCTCGCTTGTCCAAGTGATTTCAAAACAAAAGAACTAAAACAGTATGTCGACTTCCTCCAGGATGATTGTGACATGTGCAATAGAACAATAAGCAAGCAGGTGGGATTTCTAAAGTGGTTTTTGAGGTGGGCCTTCTCGAATGGATATAGCAACAATAAAGACTTTGATTTGTTCAAGCCTAAATTGAAAGTCGTTCCCAAAAAAGTCATATTTCTCACTCCTGACGAATTGAAGAAATTGGAGGATTGCTATATCCCTGACACACAACAATATTTGGCAAGAACTCGTGATGTCTTCCTATTTTGTTGTTATACAAGTCTTAGATACAGCGACGCATATAATTTGAGGAAGAGCGATATTAAAAACGGACACATAGAAATAACAACTATTAAGACTGCCGACAGCATTCGCATTCCTCTTAATAACGCTGCCAAGGCAATACTCGCGAAGTATCAAGATATACCATTTGAATATGATAAGGCGTTGCCAGTTGTGTCTAACCAAAAAATGAACGATTATTTGCAGATTTTGTGCAAAATGGCCGAAATAGATGACCCTGTTCATGAAACATATTATCAGGGCGAGGTAAGAATGGAAAGAACAACACCGAAGTGGCAGTTGATAAGTACTCACGCCGCAAGAAGGACGTTCATTTGTCGTGCGCTTTCGTTGGGGATACCCCCGCAAATAGTCATGAAATGGACCGGGCACTCCGATTACAAAGCGATGAAGCCTTACATTGACATTGCTGACCAAGACGTTGATAATGCAATGAATAAGTTTCATTTTAATTAACAAACCTATGATAAAGGAAAACAACCGTCTTTATTACGACGTAAAAGAGATTAGAGATGACGTGATTAAAAGTTTTCAAGGCACAACAGAAAACTATGATAGTTACTATTTAGAGTTTTGGGAAGAAATTGGGAAAAAATGTTATGATTTCTGCGAAAAATACAAACTCTCCGATGAAAGTGGCTATGGTAAAAAAGTTGAAGAATTCATATCAGAATGCGACAATGTATCTAATGTTAAAAAAATAGCTGATGAAGTATTAGTTAAATTAGAAAAAATCGGTGATAATAACCCATCATTAGATGCATTTTTCTCTCGTATACGGGATAAAAAACGCGTCATGCTTCAAGCGGAAATTGAAGTGGTGTTGAAAAATCCTTCAAACAATAATATAGGAATTGATGAGATTGTGATTAAACATCCAGAATTAATTGACCTGCAAAAAAGAAAAGACAACATTGCTCACTATTACTTCAATCATTTTCCGATGATCAAGAAAATATGTGAATTTATTCGCTCAGAAATAGCCAACACTACTGAAATTCCCCAAAAGACGCACAAAAAACAGAATGACACGTTCATAAACCAAAACAATACCACAATTCAAAACAACACTGCGATTCTAAACAACAACCAAGTTCTCGCGGAACAAAACCTGCGAAATTTTGTAACACAAAATATTGCAAGCATATCTGGTGACAAAGAGAATGTTTGCCCGTTGAATAAAAAGTGTGCAATAAACTATTTTGGAGAGAATCTGCTTAGAAAGATAAAGCAAAGTGTTGTAATTCAGGATATGATTGTCAACTATGATGAAACCAGTCTGATTAAATCCATTAACCTTCGTCCCGATGCTTATGTAGAAATAAAGCGAGGATATACCCCCCAATTGTTTGCATTTATTAATATATTGGAATGTGAGTTAGAAAAAAACGAAAGATTGAAAAAAGACCAAATTGAACAATGGGGCCGTAAAGTATTTGAACATATTGAGTGGCAAACGAAAAAGAAAAAACAAACTCCTCAAGAAAGATTCGACCAATACTATTATAAAAAAAGCAAGTACTTAATAAAACAAGACGGCAGGTTAATACTCCGATTAAAAAATGAACAAAAGAGAGACGAAATTATCGCTCTCTATACCAGCCTTTTGGGTGAACCTTATTTCAAAGGTGAAAAAGTAGATAGAATATCATCCATGAATGGAATAGGTAGGTTGTTTAAGAATTACAGCAGTACAAAATTGGTTAGATGCCTTAATCTCGCGCCTAACGAATCGATGCAATTTGCCAAGAACTATTTAGAATTGGGATTTGTGCTTATTTACCTGCTGGATAATTGGCTTTCGAATAGTATTAATGATATAGATAAAAATGAATGGGCAGAATTGCTATTTAAACATATAGGTTGTGAAGGAGCTAGTGACCGGGAGTTATTCATGAGATATAAAAATACAATCGGTAAATTATTTAATCCTGATGGCGTACTAAAACAAGATGGTTCAATTCTTAAAGAGACAAAATCGTTTCATGATGAAATAACAAAGATACTAAACGACAATAAATAAAAACGGAGATAGTCTTATCCCATATTGTGTTTATTCTCGTAAGAGAATAATAAGGGAAAAAACATAAAGACACTTTTAAAGCAAAAAAAAGTCTTGGGACAATAATCTCCCACTCGTAGCATATTAGTTGATACTGATAATGCACAAATCTTCTTTTCCCCCAAAACTCATTGCTGAGCATATGCCTCACTAATTCATATTTATGTGGAATGACACTGCTGTAATAGGAATTTCACATAATCTTCACCTCGTCTTTTCATAGAGCATTGCTATAAGAGCCTTTAAGCATTTATTGTCACTTATAACACCTATTATATAAAATAATGGCACAATTTGCTAATAAGGCGGCAAAAAATAACCAAAAATAAAATGTATTTAGTTATTGATTAGTCATTTACACAAGTTTGGTTATTTTTTGGTTAGGACGGGATTCGCATAAAATTGCAATGCTTTGCAAGGCAAACAGTTTTTTATTTTTTAATTTTTTAATTTTTGACATATGATAATAGACTATCAACAAAAACTGGCCGACCTGACGGTAGCGGAGTTTGCCAATTTAATGAATGACGTATTGACGAAAGAAAAACAGATTTGTCAGAATGATTATGTATTTGGTTTGTACGGCCTCGCCAACCTGTTAGGTGTTAGTTTGCCTACTGCTCAGCGCATAAAAAATACGGGAGCGATAGACGATGCGATCACATACGCTGGACGAAAGATGGTGATTAATAAGCAAATGGTTTTTGACAAATTAAAGGGGAGAATGATAAAATGAGCACAAACATAAATAGAAAGAAAGATTCAATTCTATTATTTCTTTCAGATTACGAGGCAATTAAAGATATGCCTGATGATGTTTTTGGGAAATTGATGCGGAGCATATTCGAATTCCATCTCCGTGGCAAAGAACCAGATGACCCCACGCTTATTTATGCTTTTAAATTGTTGAATGGCAAGGTTTTACGAGCCAACCTCGTTTACCAGCAAATATGCGACGAAAGAAGCCGAGCGGGCAAAAAGGGCAATATAATAAGATGGTCACAAAAATCGCAAAGTATCGCTAAAATCGCTGATGGTGATGGTGAGAGTGATTTGGAAAGTGATAAAATAAAAATAAAAGAAATATTTTTATTTAATAAGGGCATTTGCCCTGTAAATCAGGAGTTTGAACGCTTTTGGTCTCACTACGACAAAAACGGATGGCATGCTGGTAATGGAGTGCTTATCACTAATAAAATAGCATGTGCCCAAACCTGGAGCCCAGACGAAAAAGCATTAGCTCGCAAAGTCGATGACTTCTTTATTAAAGCCTGGGAGAAAACTTATATTTTGCTTAAAGACAAGGAAGACAGCAAGTTGATGGTAACGGATTTGCGCGGATTTAAAAAGAAAGCGAACAATCTTGTTATATACTGCAGTAAAGCATTGTTTGAATTTCTCGAGTCAAATATAAGCAAGGAAGTTGAAGCTGCAATAAAGACAGGTTTTGGTTGTGAATATGTTGAGTATGTGGTTCCCAAGTAGCTTGACATGAACAATCGTTCCAAGGGCGGTCGACCGCCCAAAAAACAGGGAAAAAAGGACCATATCGTTCAGTTTTTGGTAACGGCCGACCAATTCCTGGTTCTGCGGGGTCTACTAAGGACCTCGCACTACCATGGGATGGGGGAAATGCTGCGAGCCATGGTTTTTGACAAGAAAATTAATGTCTTAACAGAAAACGCCAATGCTCGAGATTTGCAATTCGAACTGTCAAAAATTGGTGCAAACATTAATCAGATTGCCAAGAGGTGCAACACCGAAGCAATCGAAGGAAAGTCATCTACGCTTAAAGCATGGGATAAGTATATCCTAACTCGAGCGTGCAATATTATTGAGAAAGCATTGAAAAACAAAACATTATGATTCCCAAAATTATACCAGGTAAATCATTTGGCGGCCTTGTCGGCTATAATGAGAAGAAAGTTGCTAAGGGCATGGCGGAACTTATTGGCATCGAGAATATTCCGTCGCCAAATGTCATAAAACAAACATTGGAACAAGTCGCATCATTTAATTCCCTTTGTCGGACCCCGACCTTCCACGTTTCGCTGTCTTTTCCTCCAAACGAAAGGACGCTTGACAATGCAACTCTGCAAGCGATTGCCAATGAGTTTATGCAAGGCATGGGCTATCAAGACAATCCATATGCCATATATAGACATTATGATACTGACAATCAGCATATTCATATTGTATCGACAAGAATTGACTGGCACGGCAAGCGTGTAAGCGATTTTCAGGAACGGCGCAAGGCTGGCAAACTTGCAACGGAAATCGAAAGGAAATACGGACTAGTTGAAGTTGAGCGGAACAAAAAAAGCAAGAAGGAAACGCAGGCTCGTAGAATAAAACCAGGGCCCGCCGACAAGGCTAATGCCAGGCAGCACATTATAAATGCGATTGCCACTTGTCTGGAAATGAAGAATATAACTTCTATTGACGATTTTGGTGAACGCCTTAAAGATTATAGTGTCGGCATAAGAATTAGCGAGAAAAAGGCTGTCTGCTATTTCATCGTTGACGAAAACGGGCGGCAGGCAACGCCAGCTGTATCAGCATCGTCAATACCGTTCAAGCCAACATATCGAAGGCTGGGCAACGTAATCGGAAGAAACAAAAAACTAATCACGCTGCGGCGGAACGAACTAAAGCGAAAATTCAACTGGCTTCGTAATTATTCTGTAGTTCGGTTAGAGACATTCGGTAAATTTCTTTCTGATAACCATCTCAAAATCAAGTGTGTGGAGAATTCTGGCGGGATATATGGAGTCAGTTTTATCGACACAAAAAACGGAGTTGTTTTCAAGGGCAGCGATTTAGATTGTCCATACGCTTTTTTGCGAGAAATACTTTCGGGGAGGGCAACGATAAAGAAGGGCAATGAGCAAGCTTTCATTGAGAAATGCTACTGGGCTTTGATTGAAGCGAACAATCACCTTGACGAAAATGATTTGCTTATAAAAGAAGAGTTTAGGGATTTGTTCTACGAACAGATAAGGCAGTCTGCCAATGATATTTTTGCCCTTTCATATCAGAAAGCGGCTGACGAATTTATTGATAGCCGTAAAGCGGAAATCGATAAGACTGAGAGGCAAAAAAATGGCCGCACAGGAAAAGCCCTTAAAGAATCCCGTCATACTTCAATAGTTGACACCATCGCTGATTCAGTTCAGAAGACTGGTGGCGGCTTGTTGCGCGATTTAATGTCAGCGGCTCCTGCTCCGCAAAAAGGCGTTGTACAGAATGACGATGATGAAGATGAAGATGAAGAAACGAAAAAGAAAATATTGTCAGGCAAACTAATCAGATGATTACCAATTATTTAATCGGTTACCAACGACTTGGATAATCATCCTCAAACGGCTCAAGGTCTTCCTCTTCAATAAAGCCCGTTCCGTCACACAGTTCGCACTCGCAGAAATCTCCGTTACGCATATTAAGAAGGCCTTCGCCAAGGCACCTGTTGCAAGTCACCAAGCGGTATCCTGGCTTCGGAAGGCGGTAAATAATATACTTCTTGTTCGGTTCGTGTAATTTCTCGTGGCAATCTACACACAGCGTTTCAACCAGTTCTGGCGGATAATCCCAGGGATCTTTCCCTTCAATGTACATTTTGGGTTGTACTAGCAGTTCGTTCTCCGATTTCTTCTGGTGACAGATTTGGCAGGTGTAATTGTCCCGCTCTAAAATGGTTTTACTGTACTCACGCCATTCAGGTGTGTTCAGTAATCTTTTGTAGTTAAAATGTTTATTTACCATGTTTTAGATAATTTTTTCCGCCCCCGATAACGCAGCCTGCATTTAAGCGAGCATGAAGGTTTCCCTTTATAAAACAAGAAACGTACTTTCACAAAAGTAAAAAATGTTTGGGTTGTGGATGATGGGTGTGCAGCATTTTTGATAAAAAAACAAAAGATAGAATAAGTAGCGAAATGTTCACATTTCAAATGTGGTGTTTTTTATTTTCGTGGTTCTTTATGCTCTTTTGTTTCTAATTTTGACCGTATGAAAAAGAAGCAGATTTTCGAGTTTTACCCCCTCGCCACTGATACAAAGCCGTCGGTGCCAGTGGTTGAAGGCTCAGTCCACGCTGGCTTTCCGTGCCCCGTAGATGATGCCTATTTGCAGCAGCCAATCGACCTGAACAAGGAACTCATAAAGCACGCCGCGTCGTCGTACCTTATTCGTGTGGTAGGCGATTCGATGATTGATGAAGGCATTGAAGAAGGCGATTTGCTTGTGGTTGACAGGGCTTTGTTGCCAACCGAGAAAACGCTGTCAGTCTGTATGTTTCGTGGTGAGTTTGCGTTAAAGCGCATTGTTCAGTCCGAAGGCCGCGTTTCTCTAATGGCAGGCAATAAAAAGTTTTTCTGTTTACGCCTTGCGACTGCAATCCTCTTCAATTTCGGGCAACAACATTAGTTGATTTCTGTTCGGACTGGCAAGAGACTTATACTTGCTAGTTTTCTTTATATTTGCAATAAAAAACACAAACTATGTCAACGACAGAACTCAACATACAAATCTGGAAAAACATCGCTGAAATAGCCGATGACGAAAAACTCATGACACAATTGAAAAACTATCTCAAAAAACTTGTCACCAAAAAACACGATGACACTCTGATGACCAAAAAAGAATTCTTCACAAAATTAGATGAAGCAGAAGCTGAATACAAACGCGGAGAATTCACTACACTACTGCCTGGTGAATCAGTCTCTGACATGCTAAAAAGATGCGGATATGCCATATAAGATAATTTTCACAACTAAAGCCAATATAGATTTGGCAAAACTTCAAAAAAACGAACCAAACGCCTTTAAAAAAGCAACGCACTGCCTAAAGTGAAATTTGAATAACTGTTTTGGCAATATGAAGAAGCCGCAACCGCCCTTCGAGTTCTTCCCTCTCGCCACCGACACCAAGCCGTCTAATTGCATTTATAATGGTGCCGAATGAGTGTAAAGATTCAGAATCTTAGCACCAATATGCCTTACTCAATCGAGCGCCTGTACACTTGTTCGAACATATCCTGTTCCCGCTTGGTTATACCAAGCCGTGTGGCTATCGATTTCCACTGTGCAACGGCCGACTTGACTTCGGCAACGATACGTTGAGCATCCTGCTTGCCAATCATATATTCTTCCGATGAGTCGAGAAGTGCGCCAAGGTCGGAGTGGTTGGTTGATGAGTTGATGAGCAGGGCCTGATATTCATTCATTGTCGGATTCATATCGTATGCAGGTGAAAGCGTCCACCCACGAGGTGTAAGCAAGAATCCGTGGTTGCGGAAATGGTCATCGCTGTTCCCGATGGCTATATTGAACGCCACACGTCGATATAGCTGGCGAAGGTTGTTTTCCACATCACAGCAGTTTTGTACAATGAAATCCACAATATCCAGATAGCCGTTACCTGTTTTGGCATCACTGCCATCGGTCAGTCCCAGCAATGTCATAGCCGATGCGAAATGCTTTCTGCGGCCGTCAGAAGTCCTGTCGAAACGAGTTGAGAGCAAGGCGTGGTATTTGCCGCCAGACTCAACAACATTGGTCTCCGCCGCCGACACACCAGCCGCCTTTGCCAAAAGGTGACTGTGGTGCTCCCAAAGAGCGACATCGTAATCATCGTTCCGCGAAGGGAATTTGGCCACACAGAGTTGTCCACTGCCATTCACTACGCCAGCTTTCGGACGGGCGCCACCCAATGATGTGCCAGGATGAACAAGTTGCAGAAGCCACTTCTTCTCTGGCAACAGGTTCGCTTCCTCGCTTTTCTCAATCTCCATACTGGCTGTCACCAACTCTCTTATATCGGTCAAAGGCGGAATGCGCAGTGACTTCTCACAATTGATAAACTCTCTACCAATGGTATCTTTGAACCGAAAACCGCCCATACGCGAGAAATCATCGATTCCGATAAGATAATCGTAGGAAGACAGTTTGCGTATAGGCCGATTCTCTTCAGCCGCCAGTATTTGCTCCCGTCTGTTCAGCAGCAGACGTCCCCAACGGTCGGGCAAAGCATCACTGAAGCAACCGAAAATGTCTCTGTTTGGTTGGGTGTATTGTTGTCCTGGATAGTTGTTGATGTCGGCGCTCAAGAAAAGACCGCCATATTGCCGAAGCCAGTCGTTATCGAATTTGAACGAATAAGAATCGGCGCCGCGAAGCGATTCGTAGCCCAGTTCGCCAATCAGCAGTGGCTTTTCAAGCCAGTCAAAATCCGCATATACAAATAGTGTCCGCATAGTTTATACTTTTTTCGATGCGCGTTCGCGATGTTTGAGAGCAAGGTCTTGCAAGGCTCGCCCCATCTCATCTTTCTGCGCCAGAAGCAAGATGTCGTCGTCGAGTTGCAAGGCGTAGAGCACACGCAGATAAATGCCAATGGCGACTGTCGGGACACCTTTCTCGATTCTTGTTATGGTCACAGTCGAGCAGGTGGCGCGTTCCGCCACTTGAGCCACACTTAAGTTGCGGCGCAGACGTGCAAGCCTGATTTGCTCGCCTACAGTCTGCATTTTCTGCTCCAGTTTCCGAGGCAGCTTATTGCCCATCGTTGTTTTACTCATATCAGCACAACATTACATTACAAGTGCAAAAATAGCATTTTTTATATATTTTATGATATGTTATGAATACAAAGCGCTTCGTTTCGAGTTAAAAACGTGAATGCAAATTCAGATAGGTGTTGATTTGATAATTCTTTGTTATTCGATTCTTAAGGTGGTGTACTTTCTTGACATTAGTTTCTACCTTTGGCAGGTAAACGAGATGATATGAAAAAGCAATCGCCTTTCGAGTTTTACCCCCTCGCCACTGATACAAAGCCGTCGGTGCCAGTGGTTGAAGGCTCAGTCCACGCTGGCTTTCCGTGCCCAGTCGATGATGCCTATTTGCAGCAGCCAATCGACCTGAACAAGGAACTCATAAAGCACGCCGCGTCGTCGTATCTTATTCGTGTGGTAGGCGATTCGATGATTGATGAAGGCATTGAAGAAGGCGATTTGCTTGTGGTTGACAGGGCTTTGTTGCCAACCGAAAAGAACCTGTCAATCTGTATGTATAACGGTGAGTTTGCGCTGAAACGTATTGTGCAGCAGGAAGGCAAGTTGTTGCTAATGTCAGGCAATAAAAAGTACAAGCCAATCGAGGTTAGCAATCCAAACGAACTGTCCATTTTCGGTGTCGTTACGTGGGTGATGAAAAAGAAAGTCTGAAATGATTCTGCATATCGATTGCAACACGTTCTACGCCTCGTGCGAGGTTTCTCTGCGGCCAGATTTGCGCGGCAAGCCTGTTGTTGTCGCCAACTGCAACGAGGCTGGCGGCGGAATCATTCTCGCACTCACAAAAGAGGCAAAAGCCATAGGTCTGAAGCGTGGGGACCCAGTGTTCAAGGTAACCAAATTGCTGAATGATAACAATGTGGCCGTGTTTCCAGCCAACCTGCCAAAGTACGTTGATATTTCTCGCCGCTTGATGCAAGTTGTCCGTGATATGGAATTGGTTCTGAACTTTCAGCAATATTCGGTTGATGAATTTTTCGGCGAGTTGCCAATCGAGGATAAGGAACAGTTGCACGATACGGCTCTAAAAATCAAACACCACATTGAGCAATGCACAGGCATACCAGTTTCGTGTGGCATATCGCTGACGTACACACTGGCAAAGGTAGCTACCCGCTATGCCAAAAACGTCAAAGGCTATAAGGGCGCCTGTGTGCTTCCAAAAGACAAAATCGAAGTGGCATTGGCAAAGGTTGATATTGCCGATGTGTGGGGCATAGGCCGACGCACAGCACCAAAACTGCAATCTAGAGGTATCAGCACTGCGCTCGATTTCTTCAATGCAAGTGAGGCGTATGTCCGCCGATTGCTCAATATCAACGGTGTGCGCACCTGGCGCGAGTTGCACGGCATTCCGTCAATCGACATTAGCAACCCCGAGCGCCAGCAGTCCATTTGCCATTCTCGCACATTCACCTATATGACAAGCGACTTCGCCACACTTGAATCTTACATTTCTGATTACGCAGTGGCCGTCGCTCGCAAACTTCGTGCGCAGCACTCTGTTTGCCTCGCGGTCAGCACGTTCTTGTCAACCAATCCATTCCGTGATGATTTAGACCAATACAGCAACTTCGCCACCACAAAACTGAATGTCGCCACTGCCGACAGTCGGGAAATCTGTGGTGCCGCAATTGATGCACTGAACGGCATTTATAAGCCTAATTTGCAGTATAAGAAGGCAGGCGTGATTTTGTCTGAAATCACAAGCGATGAAAGCATTCAGTTATCGTTGTTCCAGGATTCAAGCCAAAAAGCCAAGTCCGAGAAACTTATGGCTGCGATTGATTCTCTGACTGACAAATATGGTATGGACAGCGTTAAACTCGCAACGCAAGGATTCAGCAAGCCAGAAATGAATCTCACCAACTTTCAGCCCTCGCTCAATCAAACTACCAATATCAACGACATTATCACTGTCAAATGAAATGCTTCCCGTTTAGGGAAAACATTGTTTGACATCTCTAAACCTTTACATCTTTCGTAACCGTTGTTGCAGTTCTGCCATTCTCGACATCAATGCGTCAAAGTCCAGCGACTGGCCGTAAATGAAGAATCGTCTCATATCTGCATAGCCCGACCGCCACGCTTCTATCGATTGTTCGGGAATCATAAAATTGATTCATTGTTAAGCCAAAGTTTTCCCATATCAATTAAGCAATCATCGGTTTAACTACTCGTTTCATCCACGCAGGCATCATATCCACATCTTTTGCCAAAGCAGTTTTGTCTTGCTCTTTGGTTATAAGAGAGCGAATTGTTTGCAAATCACTGTCTTCTATATTTCTTTGCTGAAGTGCTTTGAGGGCCTGAACTAGAAGTGCTATGAGCCGTGTGCCATAGCAAAAGTTCTTAGGTACTCCACGCTTAAGTGCTACTTGCTGGTTTTTCAGTTTGACTATTCGCTCGCTGCCTGTGGTCAGATATGTGTAATTCATTGGCACCTGAGTAGACAATCCCAATGCATTTAGAGCCGTCATTCCTGATGGTATTATTTCGGCATTGTCTCGCAAGGCAATTGCCTGAACAACTTTGTCTACCGAAGGCAGCACAACTCCGAACCGACTCTTGCGTGGTTTCGCATATATGCCCTGCGACAGTTTAACCAAAACGCCGTCATTGGTCAATTCAGCAAGCACACTGCCCACATATTCGGAGTGATATTGGGGGAAATCAGACCGAAACAGGATTGTGTCTTCAGGCATCGCTTCAATGCGTTCTTTAAGCGTAATATTATCCGTTGTTGAGTACTTCTCGTTCATTACACCTTTGAAATTTTGTCAATTTTTCAAAGGCAAAGATAGGATTTTTTTACAATAGTTTAGATAAATCTTTAAAAGATGAGTAAATACTCATATCATTCCACTTAACCTATTAGGTGCGATTTTTCTCTGTGAAAATACCCATCGATAGAGTAATTTGCTGTTTTCCTCCTATCGTAAATAGACTAGCGTGCACTATTGTTGTATGGCCATTATAGCCGTCATTAATAATACATCTCAATATAACTGTAAGCCTTCTCAAAGACATCGTTGTCCTTAATCTGGTATTTCAGCCAAAGGATTGAACGTAGTTTCTTCTTTATCTCGCGGCGTGCGGTTACGCTTTGGAATGCATCGTTGAACTGACGAATAATGTTTACCACCTCATTGTCGATGTCGTTGACAACTTGCTCCACTATGATTGGCGTTTCCTCTGATTTTATACTCTGGAAAAGGTCGGTAAGTGCGGCCCTTGCTTGTGCACGTTTATCGGCAGGTTTTTCAATTTTCTTTTCTTCTTCAAGTATCTCACGAGCCATCTGCAGCAACTGTTTCAGGAAGTCGATGCTTGAAATCAGGCTTTGTTCCATACGCTCGCGCAGTTCATCAAGTTTCTCAGCAAACTTCTTGAACTTTGGGTCGCCATTGTGCTCGCCGAGACGAATCTTCAGCATTTTCTCAACTTCAACAATCTTTTTCTGACGCTTCTTCTCATCTTCCAACACCGAGTCGATAATGCCTGCATCCACCACCAAATCTTCGAGCGGGGTGCCAATGTCGATTGTATCGATGTTGTTGTGGATAATCTCAATGGTTTTGGCACCGAGCAATGTCCAAATAAGGTTTCCTCCGCTCAACGGACGGACACTCTGGTACACTTGTGCCATCCATGTGTAATCACTTGAATACGGCCCCAGGAATTCGTCTGGTGAGACAATTTCCCACGCTTTAGCCAGTCGTGCAAAGTGTCGTGCGAAGTTGGTTTTTACGCCTTCATCCTTCAGACATTGTTGGGCGGCAGTCAGGCCTTCCCATCCACCGACTGTGCGGTCAACACCAGGGAAGAATTGCAGGCAATCTTGCATATATGTTGGAATAAGCGCCTTTATCTCATCCATATTTTTGATGATGGTCTTAACGCTCTCTTCGTCAAAGGCAAGGCTCTTGGCCACATCTTCGAACACGCCGACAAAGTCAACAATCAAACCGCACTTTTTGTTCTCGTTGTAGGTACGGTTGGTGCGGCAGATTGCCTGAAGCAATGTGTGATTCTTCATAGGCTTGTCGAGGTACATACACTGCAGAATAGGTGCGTCGAAGCCCGTGAGTAGTTTGCTTGTGACAATCACGAATTTCAGCGGCGACAGTGGGTCGCGGAACTGGTCGAGTAGTTTCTTCTCCTCATCGCGGGTGCGCTTGAAGGCTTTATAATCGTCGGCCTTATCGCCCGAAGTATGCATCACAATGGTTGTCTGGTCGTCGGTGCCGAGCAAGGCGTCGATTGCCTTTTTGTATTTGACGCAGCAAGCACGGTTATAAACCACCACTTGCGCCTTCATTCCTGTCGGCTCAATGAACTCGCGGAAATGGCTGACAATGTATTTGCAAACATCGTTGATACGTTTGTCGGCTGTAAAGAATGCTTCGACTGAAGTGCGCCGAACAAGTTCCTGCTTGTCTTCCTCGCTTATCTGGTCGGTAAGTGCGTCAAATTCTGCCTGCAGTTTTTCTTCGTCGAGGTGCATTTCCACAGGAACGGTTTTGAAGTTGAGTTCCAGCGTAGCACCATCGTCAACAGAGTTCTGGAAGGTGTATTTTGAGATATAACCATACTCATCCTCCTCGCTGCCGAAACAAGCAAAAGTGTTGTGGTCGTTGCGGTTGATAGGCGTACCTGTCAATCCGAAGAAGAACGCATTGGGCAATGCAGTACGCATTTTCTTGCCAAGGTCGCCTTCCTGGGTTCGGTGTGCCTCGTCCATCAACAGAATAATGTTGTCGCGGTCGTCAATCACTTCGCCATCGTTCAGGTCGCCGAACTTGAAAATGGTTGTAATGAGAATCTTGCGCTGGTGTATCTTGGTTTCCAACTCTTCTTTCGAAGTAATGTTGTCCACATTGGGTATCTCGGCACGGGTGAAGTCGCCAGTTATCTGGTCTTCCAAATCAATGCGGTCGTCAACAATGACCACAGTGGGTGCCTTCAAATCGTTCTGGCGGCGCAGTTTCTGTGCAGCAAACACCATAAGCCACGACTTGCCTGAACCCTGAAAGTGCCAGATAAGGCCTTTGCGCGGTCCTTTTCCTGCTCTGTAGGTGCCAAGCACACGCTGAACAATGGCTTCGCCACCGAGGTATTGCTGATAGCGGCAGACAATCTTAATCTTACGTCCGCCAGTAGTGCCTGTGAACACTGTGTAGTAGCGGTAAATGTCGAGCACGCGTTCGGGTGTGAGCAACGACAGATAGTTGTGCTCCACATCCTCAAGTGTGCCGTGGCGACGTTCCTCATCGGCATACCACGGGCCCCATTTATCGACAGGACAGCCCACACTGGCATATTGCAGTTCGCGACCTTCGCTGGCAAATGCGAATATGTTCGGCACAAACATTTCGGGAATGCTTTTCTGATAGTGCATTATGTCGGTTGCACCATCGGCCCAGGTGACCGACGATTTGACGGGTGTCTTGGCTTCGCCCACAATCATTGGTATGCCGTTGATTATGTAAACCAAATCGAGACGTTTGCCGCCTTCCTTGCTCGGACGCGGGAATTCCCATTGGTTGGTAACCACACAGCGGTTTTCGGAAGGGTTATCACTGAAGAAGCGAATGTTGATATTCTCGCCATCGTCGCCGAAAGGATATGAGTTCTCCTCGAACAGAAGGCTGCGGAAGCGGTCGTTGGCGTTTATGAGTTCCTCGTGGTTGTTGCCTATACTGCAAGCCGCACGCAGTTTGAATATCACTTGCGACGCTTGGTCGTCGGTAATGTTGTTGAATTTCTTCAGGGCTGTCAGAAGCCAATCGGTTACCAGCACCTCATCGGGCAGACGTGGCACGTTTTGTGGCTCAACATATATCCAGCCACACTTGCCCGCGGCGTTAATGAGCATTTGCTCCACAGTGTTTTCTTCGTTAAAATATGCCATTGGTTTTATATTTGATTACTCGTACTTGTATCGTCAATAAATAACAATCGAAGTTTATCTTCTTCAGATATGAATTTCAAATTCCATCGGCTTTCCATAAACGAAAGAAGTTTTAATCCTCTTTCTTTTATGGTTTCGGGTGTCCAATCTGCATTATTGGCGACTTCATTCTCAGAGTAAGAACCGTTTGAATAGCCCTGCCGAATTATATTATTTTGAGCATCCGTTTTAACCTTTTTCTTATCTGGGAAACTGTCATTCTGCAAACTTGAATTTATACTTTGATTAAGTAACAACAAGTTGCCTAACGTCCCTTGATAATATTTCATCTTTCCATCCGCGATATTTTGAAATTTATCTTTCCAATAATCGTTATCGGGTGTTTGTGGCAAAATATGTTCAATGGATATATAACCCTTTGCCAATCCTTCGGAATCGAACCAGTTGGGTGCGGTTCTGCGAGAACCGTTAGTCTTCCATAGAGAGAATTCATATTCAAACAAGAAGTAGCGCAAACCTCCCCAAGAGTAGAAACCCTCTGCCGACTCAAACTTTCGGTTTAATGCGTTATATAAATAATCGCTATTATAATACACACCAGTATCTGTGTGTTTAAACGTATGTTTAAGGTGCTCATTTAATCTGGTTATAACGTCATTTATGGTTATCTCACCTTTCAAAATACGGCGTGCGGAACCAGAAAATTCAGAACTCTTATAGTTTGATATAACTGACATACAACGGAAAGCCAAGAAGATAAAGCGTTCTATTGTTTTGAAAAGTTCAACTCGTTCTGAACTTTGAATATCAGCCCGCAAAAGAGAAGCGGTTACCAAAGGTCTGAAATATGTGATACCGATTCTGTTGAGTCGGTCTAACCAAAGACGCTCTTCTGGGTCTAAATGTGCAGTAGTATCTGTCGGGAACCAAGTTTCATACCATTTTACAGAGGCATCTTTCAAACTTATCACATAGTCCTTTATGTCTTGTGGCGTCAATGCTGATACAATTGGTTGTGGTGCTTCTTCAACATCATCGTCTTCTTCTTCAAACAAGTCATCATCTTTCAGTGTTTGAACTGATTCCAAGCCGTCAACATTAGCGGAAAGTCGTTGAATTTTCTTTGTTGAGAAATAATCGTCTAACAAGAACCTGACATAAGCGCTTGCACCCTTACGAGAAAAAGTGAAATTCATAACCCAATGAGCATACAAAAACTCATCATCATCCAAGGGGCGATTCTTGTTTCGGCCTAATTGAGCGTACACCACCTTCCAAGCATCATTAATATCATCGCGCAACGATTTTCTCGATATGGAATTTAATTCTTGTTCGGTGTAGAGAGTGGTTAGATAAATAAGTCTGTTTTTTAGCAACTCAAGGGTTGATAATTTTTTTCCTCGGTTATTCATTGACTCAAACGCCGCAAACACATCAAATTCATCTTGATTCTTATTATCTATCTCGAACAGATTGAATTTCATTTGTTTTGTCAGCACCCTGAAAACTCTTTCAATGCCATTTATGTTTTCCTGGTCATACAATAACTGAAGATTGTGAATGAAAAACTTCTGCGCATTTTCAAGATTCAGTGTATAGTAGGTCTCGCTTTCTTGTGCGGCTGTATGTGCGTGGAATACCCTATTTTTCAAAAATGTAAAACTTGGATTATCTTGCTCATAGCCGAACAAATACACTTTCGTAATTTTTTGAAAAACTCTAACAAGATAGCGTTCCTTTATTTTATCAAGTGTTGTATAATCAAAGTTTATGTCATCGTCGGGGGTATTGGGATATTTGTTGTTCAGGAAATCACAAATGCATTGAACCAAGATTACCGAAGTTGTAAGACGCTGCTGGCCATCAACTATATACATCGGTTTATACATATCTCTTATCAGAAACAACTCATCATTCCAAGATTTACTAATGGCATCGGGTACTTTCTCTAACGTAATCTGACCAGTATAATGTGATTTTGTATCATCCAAATTCACAATATCTTCCCAAAATTCCTTCACTTCCTTGTCGGCCCGCCAGGCGTATCCTCTTTGGTAATCGGGGATTCTGAAAAAGCGTTTTTCAAATATTTCGTTCAGCGAATATAATTGGTCCATAAGCGTTTATATTAAATTGTTATTTATTCATCAAATGAGCGTGCGGCGTTTCCGACGGGAAAAGACCTATATTTTTGATAGAATTGGTTTAGGAAAATTGACTCAAGAGTCTTGGATTCCTGACTGCCACGGCACTTGAACACATCGACGTGACTGCCGTTATAGAGCATATACTGATAGCGTGACGACATTTGAATGTTGTCGTCAATGCCATAGTCGGGGTTGTCAAGCAATAGTTTCAAATGCTTGGTGTAATGCTCATCTCGCAAACGGCGCAATAACTTGTCTGATTTGCCTATGTAGATAATCGGGCTCTTTTTACCGTTGGCATAAGTGTATTTTGTGCCGTCGGTGGCAGAGATAATGTAAATGCCGACATCGCGATTGGTGACAGGACAATCGAAATCTTTGTCTGCGAAATCACGCAGGTCGAAACTGGCGTCAACTCCTCTGACGGTGCGGAAGTCTGGCATAAATGCTTTTATGTATCTTACCATATCTTAACACTCAATTGTTTATCAAACTCTTTATCACGGCATCAATTGCGTCGATTGATTTACGAAGTTCAAATTCTGATTTATCGGCCTGATGAGCTATGGAGACAAATTTCATTTGTTCTGACATTGGAGGAAGAATGACCTTAATGCTTTGGATATGTTTCAAGTTTAATCCACCTCTTCCGTCAACATCTCCAGACATTGAGCGCAATTCCCTATATCTGCCCCTCAGATTATGAAATAGATATTCATAATTTACTTCCTCATTTGGTACGATAGCACATAAAGATTGGTTCGTACAAAGCTCTATATCGTTAATAGCGACCGTTCCTCGTGTTTTCCCTTGTCCTGCAAGAGCTACAACAATGGAATGAATTGGAACCATTTTAGTACTACAGCCATCATAGCCTTGTTGTGTAATTTTTGCGTCTGTATCTTGCACTCTCCCTTTATGTACTTCACCAGAACTCATCCAAGGAATAATACCATTATCCCAGTAAGACGAAATCTTCGTACTGGGGGTTGCACCAGCAAAACATTCAGCAAAATCGCCAACCTTTTTAACATCGTAGGATTTTGGATTATCATCCACACTCCCAAACATCTCGATAAATTGCGATTTCACCATTTCTTCAGTGGCGGTCAAAAGTTTCTTATATGATTCTTTCAGGCGGTAGGCGGCCCAGAGTTTGTCGGCAAGGGCTTTCTGCTCGGGAAGTGAGGGAAGTGAGAATTCGTAGTCGGCAAGTGTACTCCAGTTAAGAAAATAATTTACTCCACCACTCTTGTTTTCTTCGCAATAATCCCAAAAATCATCGGTTTGCATAACCAATGCTAAATATTCTTGAAGTAGGACGTTTCGGTCTTTTGTCTCTATAACAAATGTTTTTTCCGAACATATACCATCAAATTCGGCAACTCCACATTTTTTCAAGTGAGGATTCCGAGTAACAAACAAAATTTGACCTGATTTAAAGCCACAATAAAACATTGGACCAATAGTTGAACCCTTAATCAGTCCCTTGTCGTGAATTATCAGTTCCTCGGATTCAATATGTTCACCGCCAACATAATATATTTTGTCGGTATTGAATCTATCTTCTTTTGTATTTGCTCTATGCGCTACTTCTGAAAATTTAACAATACTCATACAATGCTTTCAATTAATGTTTTATAACAATTATGCACGGCTTGTGATTCTTTTTCCCAATTTTGGATAAGTACATTTATATCTTCTGATTCTTTCGTATCACTTGATTTTACATAGTACTTGGGGGAAATTGTATAATTCTTATCAGGAATGCTGTTTGCATCTATTACACAGGTGCGACCATCTATTGTACTATAACTGTTGTAAAGCGACAAAATCATATTTATATGATTTTCCGAAAGATAACTCTCCGTGTTTTTGCGCTCGACAAAATCTGTTGCTTTAATTAGCAAAATCTTTCCTTTTTTCTTTTCTTCTTTATGCTTGCGACAAATAAGAATGCACGCTTCCATTGGTGAATTGAAGAATAAGTTTTTGCCAATGCTTATTACAGCATCAATTAAATCAGCCTCAATAAGATTCTTCCTAATATCTTTTTCTATTAGCCTATTCAGTATCCCGTGTGGTAAAAGAATGGCACATCTTCCATTAGTATCATTCATAGAAGCCAAAATATGCTGTATAAATGCATAATCGGCTTTTGATTGCGGTGGTGTGCCAAGGAAATTGCGTCCCCATCGGTCGTTCTGGAAGGCTTCGCGGTTCCAAGTCTTAATGCTGTATGGCGGATTGGCGAGCACAATGTCGAACTTGCGCAGTTGGCTGCCATCGACAAAGGCGGGGTGGGCAAGCGTGTCCTCGCGCACAATGCTGAAGTCTTCAACGCCATTCAGATAAAGGTTCATACGGGCAATAGAAGCGGTGAGCGCGTTAATCTCCTGCCCAAACACCTTCACGCCCTGCCAGGGCTGGCCTTTCTGGCGCAAATAGTCGAGACACTTCACAAGCATTCCGCCACTGCCACAGGTGGGGTCGTAAATGCTCTCATCGGGCTGTGGCTGCAGAATCTTGGCCATCAGCGTTACCACGGTGCGGTTGGTGTAGAACTCCTGCGCGGTGTTGCCTGCATCGTCGGCAAACTTACCAATAAGGTATTCGTAGGCTTGCCCCATCTCGTCGGCTGGGCACGCGGCAAGGCTCAAGTTGTAGCGCGAGAAATCCTCAATGAGCGAAGTGATTATGTGGTCGGGCATTTTGGCTTTGTTGGTCCAGCCGTCTTTGGGTCCGAAAATGCCTTCCAGTCCGCCAATCACGCGTCCGTCGGCCTCCTCGCCAGGGTTGGCCTGCTCAATGGCGATAAATGCCTCGACAAGGCGCTGCCCGACGTTTTCGGTCACTTCGCGCACATCGCGCCAGTGGGCTCCGTCAGGAATGCGTATTGCCAGTTCCTCGGCCTGCATACCAGCGTATTCGGCACCGCCTTCGCGCACAAAACCTTCGAACTGCTCGTCGTACACATCGCCAATGCGCTTGAAGAAGAGCAACGGGAAAATGTACTCTTTGTATCCTGCGGCGTCAATTTGTCCGCGCAGACGTGTGGCGGCTCCCCACAGGAAGGTTTTGAGTTCGTCCAATGAAATGGGCGCGTCGGCTTGGCGGTAATTATGTATTTTGTCTTCTTCTTTCATACTCAAATGTTTATCACATTCCTGAACTCCGCCTCACGCATTTTCACTTCCTCGTAAGCCGCCTTGAATTCGGCAAGCACTTCGGCATAGGGGCGAGTTTCCTCTTTGTGGTACTGCACATATTTGTTTGGCGAGAGGTCGTAGTTCTTTGCGGCAATCTCGTCGAGCATAACCACTTGCGAGTAGTCCTCAACATTCTCGTAGTTGGCATAGAGTTCGTAGAGGCGGTCAACATCCTTTGCTTCGAGAATGTTCTGTGCACGTTTCTGGGTGAGGATTTTAGTGCCGTCAATCATCAGAATGCGTGCGCTGTGGGCGGCGGGTTTTACCTTGCGCAGAATGAGGAAACAAGGCGAGAGTCCTGTGCCGTAGAATAGTTTGTCGCCAAGCGTGACAACGGCCTCCACAAGGTCGCTCTTTACCAGTTTCTCGCGTATGCGGCCTTCCTCGTTGCCACGGAAAAGAACTCCCTGCGGCATCACCACCGCCATACGGCCTTTGCCTGGCGCCATCGACACTATCATATGCTGAATCCAGGCATAGTCGCCGCACGAGTCGCTTGGCGTGCCCCAAATGTTGCGCCCGAACTTATCCGACGACCATTCAACCGAGCCCCATTTCTCAAGCGAGAAGGGCGGATTGGCAATCACGCAGTCGAACTTGGCCACTTCGCCGCCTTGCAGAATCTTCGGGTTGCGAAGGGTGTCGCCCTGCATAATGTTGAAGTCGCTGGCACCGTGCAGAAAGAGGTTCATCTTGGCAATGGCCGAGTTAACCACATTCTTCTCCTGTCCGAAGATACTGCCGCAACACAGGCTGCTGTGGTGCATATGGTGGACAGCCTCGATAAGCATACCTCCACTGCCGCAGGCGGGGTCGTATACGGTTTCGCCAGGTTGTGGGTCGAGTATGCGCACCAAGAGTTGTACTACAGGACGCGGTGTATAGAACTCTCCAGCCTGGGCTTTTGAGTCGTCAGCAAATTTTTTGAGCAAAATCTCGTAGGCGTCGCCCATCAGGTCGGAAGGGTAATCGTTGTTGCCCAGATTCTTTGTACTCAAATGCTCAATCAGGTCACGAATCTTTCCGTCGGAAAGGTTTTTCTTGTCGGTCCACTTTTGCGCGCTGAACATACTCAACACGCCAAAAAGGGTATCGGGGTTGGCTAGTTCTATTCCGCGCATAGCACCCACTATGGCAGCGCCGAGGTTTTCGGTCCGCTCGCGCACATCGTTCCAGTGGCAACCGTCGGGAATGACAAATCGGTGCTGCTCGGGCAGGGCGGCATATTCCTCATCGCCGCCGCTGTCGGCCAGCGCTATCTGTGTCTCCTCGTCATAGACATCGGAAATGCGCTTATAGTAGAGAATTGGGGTGATATAATCTTTGAAGTTGTCCTGGCTGACAGGTCCGCGCAGAATGTTGCACGCCTCGAACAGGAAGTTATACAGGTTCTGCACTCCTTCGAGCCGTAATTCTTGCGGTGTCTTGGCAACATCAGCCGAATCCTTTTTATTGTTTTTCTTCGCCATTATTGTTCAACTACGCAGTGATATGCTTATCAGTCAGCACTTTTTATTCGCTCTTTTTATCCTTACAATGATAAGGAAAAAAGGAACAATATAATCATTTTTGGAGGCTGCGCTTGGTTTGTTTATAAGTATTGCTGGTGTCATTGGACTTTTCCCGCAATATACTCTCTCAAATACTTAAACGGGAACGGAACCACAGTCAGTTGGCCGTTTCGCACGAAAGTGACAGCCATTAGTTTTAACATATCGACAAAAAACAAATCGCTGTATCTGTAAGCATCAACCATTCTGATATTTGCTGCAGTAGGAATCACTCTTCGCATACCTGCTCCTATTATACCCGAAAAATAGCACAGCGAATGGTCGTTGTCAGAAAAGCACTTGATGTCTGTTATTGCAGGGAACAATTCTTCACGGCTTTCAATGTTTCGAAGTTTATTGTCACCGCTTTCTAATCGGTTCTTTATAAGTTCAATTTCGGGAATCGTTCTTAATTTGGTATCATAGATAACATTAATATCATTTCCTTTTTTTACCACGCCCACCACATCTTCATTACTAAATATATCAACACATTCCTGATACTCATTCTGCTCAAACAGAGTGTTTTCTTGTTCCGCTATCGAGAAATCGCCATCGTGTGAGATTGTCATAAAGTAGAAATGCTTTTTCTCGTCATCGTCTTTATGGCACACCCCGAATATTAGGTTGTCTGGATAATTGTAATCTTGCCAATTAACCATTGATATGCGCTTTGACACAAGGTCTTCTTTGATGAGTGCTTCTTGCATTATGTTATCTAACAATGAATTCAATTCTGTTTTTTTGCTATCATCATCAGAGTTCATCAAGTGCGCTATGGTTTCAATTGTGACGTGTTGTAAGGCGCAGCCTTTGTACACCAAGTCGTGCGGGTCTGCCTTATTTTCGTATTCTTCCTCTTTGTGAATAAGAATAATGTTGATTGCATCTTTTTTGGGGCTTTTTAGAACCGACACATCGCAATTAAAATGTTCTAATAGTTCTTCCTTTAGAAATTCAATATTTAATGATGATGTCGAATCCTGCACTTTGTCAACCAATACTATTCTGCGCAAAGAAGCCATTTCTTCAAATCGTTTCTCCATTTCTTTGACCATTTTGGTAGAAACAGATAACTCTTGATATTCGTCAAAGAAGTCGAATTCAATGTGAGCCATCTTGCCAAATGCCGTGTTGAATTTGTCGATGCAGTCACATACGACTCCCATTTTTGTTTTTTGGAAGTTCTCCAACGAGTCGATTTCGAGGAATTTGATGTTGGATTTCTTATTAGCGGTTTGTCGCATAATATAGGCGTCAGGGTCAGCACCTTTCTCGATTCTCTTCAAGATATTGTCTTTGCCGAGAACATATTCAGGATATTCGTTGAATTTCTTCTTGCCGAATTTGATATCGTTTTTCTTTGTGACGGACGTGAATGTTCTTACACTCCAGTCCAAAAGCAATTCCTTTGTTACTTTTAATTCCAAAGTGATTAGTTGTTTGCCTTTCGATTTAGTCCAAGATGGATGATTAATATAGAAATGCCCAGTAACGTTATGGAATCCAAGGATTTTGCCTTCGTATGTTCCCAATGAATTGAGCAATAACTGAACAACAATATTTTGTGGCACCGTGCTTATTGCAACATTTTCAAAAGATATTTTCTCTGTTCCAGGCAGTCTGTCTATGGCCTTACCAAGATTTATTCTGTTTTCGGCAGACTTCTTGAGCATCATATAAAACGAATTGCCACGCTCGTAAACAACCGATAATACAAATTTTTCATTAGTCAAATCGTCCACCAATTTGGCAGCGCTGTTTCCTTTCCCGAAATGCGTGTCGGAAGTCTTAACGTTAAAAAACTCGTATGTATCAGACAACAAACCTAATTCAAGATTCGCAATCAATTTGTTAGTTTGTATTCTGCTCATTTTTAAATTCTTGTATTTTGGTTAAAGCATTATGTGATATTTGGGAATTGCATATTAACGACAACTCAATGATTTCAAAACCATTTTCTGGCGTTGTTGTTATTGCGTCATTCTTTGTATCTCTAACATTTGCAATTATCACAGTCCTTACTTCCTTGCACCTTTGGGCTTTTTCAACGACTTTCTTGTGATATTCTTTAGCATCGAAGCGTGTTGTATCTTTCCAATACTTGAAATCGACATATATGGGTTTCCCTGTTACCTTAAAATCAAATAATTCGTGTTCTTCATTGTTTAATTCTTCCAATGGGATGCCAAAACCTTCGAAAAGGAACTTCCCGATTGCTTCGCCAAGTGCTCCTTTATAGACATTCTGATAAAGTGGTGGCGACATAATATAATCGCCTTCTCTAAATTCTGTTGCATATCCATTATCAAGAAAGAACGATTTTAAATTGGGTATACTCTCCAAAAGATTGTAAAGATTAACGTCTTCCTGCGAAACAGATGCCGAATCTTTAAATCTTTCTTCTGCTATATTCTCAATTTTGTCAAAATCCTCACTTTGTTTGTAGAAGTATTTGCTGATTGGTTTGCCAAACGTAATATAATAGTTGCAATTGAATGGGCGTTTTTCCCATTCTTCCATTGTCAGGGTTGGATGTTTTAATACATATTCACGTATATTTTTCCATTTTTTAATTTCATCATTATTCCAAGAGTTTTCAAAACATCTAGTGAGAAATCTTGAAATGCGTTTGTTCGTCAATAACGAATCGCTAATAGCAATTTCGATAACTCTGCTTTGAGAAGGTTCTTCTGAGAATTTTATTTTTTTCGCCAGCTCCACCATCTCGTGATTTAACAATCTGTCTTCTTCCAATAGAGTGGTTCTGTCCAATGCATCACCGAGTTCAGAGTCTGCCAAAACATAAACATTCTTACTGCGATAATTGGTTCGGCATTTTCTACCCATTGCCTGAACAATGATTTTAGTCGCATATATTTTTACATCACGCAAATTCGATAGTTTTTTCACGACACCAGTTGTTCTCTCTTTGTCGATGTTTATATATGTTCTCTTTATTTCCGCCATTTTTTCGTTTGGAGTTATTTCTCTTTTATGACCAAGGTATTCCAATTGGAATATTCTGTTTATCGCAGATTCTTCATTGCCACCGCACTGATTAACAAGAGATGTCGGTTTGTCCAAATAAATGCCTTCTATATCCATCTCTAATTTATTCCTTCTAGTATTATTGATTTTTACGACCTCATCCTTTTTGCTATTTGGTATAGTGTATTGTAAATTTTGACCAGCACCGATTGTGGCATAAGTAGATATAATGAACCTTCGCTCGCCTTTACTCAAGTCACCGATTAATTCATTTTTCTTTTGTTCAAAATTGTCAGAATCCAGAACCACACACATTTTATCTTCAAACTGGACACCTTTTTCTTGTGATAGATATTGAAAAAGTTTAAAAAGCGTTTTTTGGTCAAACTCCCAATCTCCATTTCTTAAACTTCTTGAAAACAAAGCTAAGTATGACTGAATATTGTTGTCTAAGAATTGTTTAAATGCCAACACGGCTTTGTAATATCTGACCTCCTTATAATGATTATTATCTTTATCATATTTACTTGTAAGCGTATGTGCAGCATTTACGATATCAATATCGGTCGTAAATATGTTTGACCAATTAGGAGCAACATTTGCAGATGTCTTAGTCAATTCTACAATTGTATTTACATTCTCAAATCCTGTTGTTTGGCTTTCAATGACCTTTTTTATTCTTTCTTTATCTTCTGCTGTCGGTTTCACAAACCTATCGCCCAATTTCCATTCCAGATAGTCAATGTCATAATTGCCCAATACGGTTTTAAATGTTGCTGTGGCAGATATTCCGATTACTTTTGAAAGAGAACAAATCGAATACATTATACTTTCAGGGGTGTCCTCAAAAACATATTTTTTAATAACCGTTGTGTTATCGTGCGAATAATCGTCACAGAAATCGTAATGGCTGAATCCGCTTGAGTAAAAGCCGAAATCATCTTTTATTTCAGCATTGTTTGACTGTATCTTCAACGTGTTGTTATATGACAAAGCCATATTTCTAATAACCCTGTAACTCTCTCCTTGCAGGTGTAATGAGTCAAGTATCGTATCAAGAGCGTGTAATTCTGTAAATTCACCATAAGACTTGCCTGGCTCTTTCTTTTGGTTTTTGTTTTGATAGTAACTATAAGCCAATATGCAGACAAATCGTGTGAAATGAGAAATTGCACCCTTTATTTTGTCTAACGCTTCATACAGAGTCGTGTCCGATTCACCTTTCGAAATGAGTTCCAGGGTATTGATATTTTCATTTTTGATAAATCTTGTTGTTACATTTTCTTCGCTAGTTGTATAATTATTGTGAGTTAAATCGGAAAACAAAACAATGCGTTTTTCTTCAAAGCCAACAGATTTATGGTGTTGTAGCAAGTGATATTTATCGGAGATTTCATTAAAGATTCTAATGTTTTTTTCGAGAGCGCGTTTATGAGACGGCTTGTTTTTGACGTTATCCCATATATTCGATGGTATTGATTCCTGGTTGTCAAGGCATATTTTGATATTCCTAAAAAGGTCAATATAGTCTATACCATTGTTCAGACCGTTTTGAACAATCACATCTTGAATCTCTTTTTTCGTCGCATCAAACTCGTCAATGAACACTATGGAATTTTTGAAAAAGGAAGTTTCATAAAGTCTGACGCCTTTTTCAATGATTGTGTCGAAAGGAAGAACTAATTTCTTCATCGTCACGAAAAAAACACTTTTCTCTTCGGAGAAAACGGCAGGGTACAAATCTCCCACCCATTGCCAACTTTTGTCATTCTTGATGGCATTTATTTTGTCTATTCTCTTCTTGAATTTTCGAGAAAGAGTTTTGCTTATCAATCCTCTGAAATCCCGTTCAATATCAACGTATGCTTCAGGATTCTTAACACCTGCCATTATTAAGGCTTCAAACTTTTTATACTCTTCCGAGTATCGTATGTCTTTGTCTTTAATGTTTTCCTTGACTTTCTCAAAGTTTTCAATGGCAGAATCTTTATTGGAAAGTGCTCTGAAAACTAAATCCCGCAGTTCGTCATCTTTATCTAAATCGTCCAATAGTTCCTCATAAGGGTCATCCACATTTTTTATTAATGATGTAACGAAGAATATCTTTTTGTCCTGATTTTTTTTAAGATATTGCTTGATGAATTGTAAAACATTAAAGGTTTTTCCCGTTCCTGTTGGCATATCTAACAGTAACAATCCAGTATTCTTTGTTTTATCCAGACAATATTTGCTAATTAATTCCAACATAAAATGTTGTTTTTTATCAAATTAGACCACAAAAATATTTGAACAGCAAAAAGCATTGTCACCTTTTGACGTGTTTTGGCACAACTTTTTTAAGAACCCTTCATTTTTTTCATTGCTTCTATGAAATAACCATCGATTTTTTCCTTTATTAAATATTCTTCATACTTATCATTAGAGCCATCGGTTGGCAAACGCAACACCTCTATTCCGGCTTTTTTACAAATCCCATCTCTTATTTTATCGTGTATCCTATGTTGCTCATCATTGCGGTGGTGTGCCCCATCTACTTCAATTACAAGTTTTTCTGCTTTGTTTATTTTTACAATAAAATCAAAACGTCTATTACCATTATTGTAATATTCTAATTCTTCTTTGGATAATTGTGCTAATTCTTTTCTGTCTTTGAATAATTGTGAAATACATTCACATTCACTCCATTTCCTTTCTTTATCTATCGTTACACAACCATTATATTCTTTAATATTAATTATGTCATTCAGTACTTCTCCGCACCTTTTTTCGTAGCCAGAAGACCTGTCTAAATAATCAGACTCATCATAATCTTCTGGTCTATTGTATTTCTCGTCATTATGAAATGGTTCCGCCGTGTCAAAAATTGACTTGGTTTTTGATTTATGGAAACCATAAATACCATTTTTGAAATCTTCATAGTCCTTAAAATGTTTATATACATAGTCTGTCAGTTTCTGAATAAACAACTGGTCATCTTCAAAATTTGTTTTTTTTGTCTTACGCTTTTTTTGGTATCTTTCCCGGTATCTTTCTATTTGTAATTGACGCCATTCCCTATCTCTTTGTTTGTTGCTCTTCCTTGGTATATATTTTTTTTCTATCATTTTCCTCTCGACCAATTTATCTTGTACATTTTCGTTCATCAAATGCGTTGAAGTAATAACTATGAGTTCCTCCTTTGCTCTTGAAACCGCAACGTTTACCAATCGTTTTTGTTGGCTCCATGGAAATTCCCAAGTATTGTCTTCAACAGGCATAAGATACACAACATCATATTCAGAACCTTGAGACTTGTGTATTGTCTGTATTGTCAATAAATTTACGTCACCATGCCCGTCAATTAACTTCGTTTTGAGACTATTGTTTTTATTTTTAATTTTTTCTTCCAACTCTTCCAATTGTCCTCTAAAAGGGGACATAATGCAAACCGTCTTCCACTTATTTATACTATTAACAAATCCTTCCCACTCCTCATTGAGGAAAATGTTGATTTGCTTTCTGTTGACTTTACTATTGTTGCCATCTGGCATTTTTATACTTTCACAATAGTTCCCTTCAAAATAAACAAGCCTTATTGGGCAGTTTTCCTTTATTGTCGCTATTTGCGTATTATTTTCGACTGGTTCTAAATCCAAATCCTCTTCCTCTTTTTTATATACATAATCCTTGCAAAATCCGATTATCCCAGGGTGGCATCGATAATGTTTCCTTAAATATATTGGTTTAATGTCAAAAACAGTCTGACAAACTTTCATAAAACTTTTATCAGTCGTCTGTTTGTAAATATCATCGTCATTTATTATGAATCGTTCATGCACTTTTTTTAACGCGTCTTCTTTAACTATTGGCGGCAACTGATTGTCATCTCCCACAATAACAAGTTGTTTTGCGGTAGTCATTGCAATTATTCCCAAGTCAATTGTTATCAACGAAGCCTCATCAATAATAATGTAATCAAAACATGATTTTTCTCCATCGCTAAAAAGTGTTTTTAGGGATTGAATAGTGCTGGTAACTATAGGCCAAGCCCCCAGAAATTCCCTTTCGTCCCCATTATACATTTTAACAATTTCTTCTTTGAAATATTCATATTCTTTGTTTTGGTATTTATACGTTAGTTTTTCCCTATTATTAAAAAAGCGGTAACCATGCGTATCATTGAAAGTGTCTCGTTTAGACTCGTCCCCTAAGAAAGCCGCACAATAATTAATATCATTGCATTTTTCTATTTTTGTTTCCACATCTGACACTGCAAGATTATTTGAAGATACCATTGCCACAGTTCGCCCCAACCCATTTATGCAGGCAATTAGATTAAAGATTGTTTTAGTCTTACCTGTTCCTGGAGGTCCTTGAATAATTGTTACTGGTTTTTCTAATGCAGCTTTAATGGCACTTATTTGTTTGGCATTTAAATCGGTGTCTATTAAATACTTTTCATAATCAATGGCTGTGCTTTCTGAGAGTTCTCCTACATTTTCACCCAAAAAGGTTTTCGTTAATTTGTTAAGGTCGGCATAATTGGTAGTAGCAAAGTACCAATGATTACTATAGGGCGCTTGTTTTGTATCATCATTATTGTCTTTTCCAAATTCATACGCAAGAGCTGCAAAGTACTTGAATCTTTCCTCTGGCGTTTGCACGGCACACTGATTTTGGGGATAGTTTGTGTTCATCTACGTTTTGCCTTTTCAGCGTCAGCAACTTACCCGTGATGCAGATTCACAAACAAATACCTCAGGACATAAAGAAAGCGTGGACATTCCTTATGTGCTCCGAGGTATTTGGCGTGACCCGACCGTCAAATAAGTTCCGTCCACGCCAAAGGCGTGAACATTTACTGAACTTATCTAATGATGGTCTCTTTCTATCGCCAAATTTTCGGAGCACCCAGATAGTAGCAAACGCTATGATTAATAATATGTTAAGTCAAATAATTCTTTCTGTTTCTTATTCGTGTTTTATGTTTTATGATGTCAAAGATAAATGAGCGAGCGAAAAATGAAAAGAAAAAAAAGAAGATCGGGATTTACAGCCAAGTCCGCCGTGTTGTGAAATAATAAATGATGAATAAATACTTTAAGCTTACAAATCCCTGTTATACACCCTTTTTATCCCCAACTTTTTCGGTATTTCCGCTTTTTTCTTTTGCATTTTCATTCTTGCCTTCAGCGACTCACGAAGCATTTGGGGATTAACGCCATAAAAACCAGCCTTTTCGGCACGTTCTTTTACTATTTTGAAAACGCTGATCCTTGAAATCCGCTTTCCGTTGGCTGTAATAAAGAAATCTTCGAGTTCAGGAAAAGCAAAAGAGAATTCCGCTCCGTCAAATCCGAACCTTTCGTTTTCACGGTCAAGATATATGACCAAATTCCACCATCTGCTATAATTGAAATAATTACGCAATGCCAGCCTGGTTTGAGAATCAATAATTTGTCGGCGTTCACGCCTCGTACCACGTCCGACAGTAATAATATAATTATCCCAATCAATGTCGCTGACTTTCAAATTAATCAGTTCCGAGACAGTTAGTCCAATATTGCTTAAAGCCATGATTATCGCCTTGTCTCGATAACCGACAAATGTGCCGATACGCTTTTTGTTGGTGTTAATCCTATCGACTATTTTTTCAATGTCGCGAGTGGTAATTGTCCTTTTTGGCGAATGTTTGTCTGTCGGCTTAATTACATCGGGGAATGAATTGTCATCACCGTAATGAAACCCATATTTTTCGTTCAAGAACTTGCAGAACAACCTGATTGACTGAACCTTGCGACGAATCGTCGGTGGTTTATATGTTGAGTTCGGCTGTTGATTTCTTTTTTGTATTTTTGATAACCTTTCCGACTTGCTCATCATTATTTCTAACGTAGGCAAAGGTTGTGACTTTACATGTTTCTGTATATAATCCATCCAATTGCAAATTGCTTCTGACAAGTCGTATTGGAAAGAAAGAATCCCATTGCTCATATTCTCAAAAATCATTGGCACAAAATCACTTATGTCAGTATATTTGGCGCGAATTGTGCCGATAGAATTGCCTTTGTTTATGTTTTCTTGCAGATAGGATTCAAATATCACTTTCAATTTTTCTATGGCATAATTGATTATATCTTCCATTATCAGTCCCTCATATACGTCAGATATTTCAGAAAAATGGAACACAAATAAATTCTCTCCCAAACGACCATAATAGTACGATTCCAACCAGTCCTGACACAACATAATTTTATATTGCGCTTCGGATATCTCTTCCCTGTCCGTTCCAGTTTGTCTTAATTTATTTTCTTCTTCCATAATAATTCAAAATCCAACACAAAATTAGTTAACAATATCCACCATAATTGCAATGTTGAAAAATTTTTTCAACCTCTATTAACCTGACAATAAACCAAATAACTAACCTCATTCAAAAAATGTAAAACCAAACTTGTTTCTGTCAATATATTTGCTGTAGGAGAAATCCGACTAAATTTGCAGTTAACTCATTAAATATCAATAAATTAAACCCTATTTTTGTTTGTTTTTTTTGGTGTGGTTAGTTATATTTGCCAGCACGAAACCAAACAAAAAAAACTATGGACAACACCAATTTTGGAGAGAAGCCAGAAGCAATTGAATTCGCGGAGCACGACAACACCGACTGGGTGAACTATTTGCCAGAAGACACTCTGCGTGAACGAATAGTGAAGCGGGTGCTAGTGCAAAATATGAAATATGGTTTAAAAACAATATACATTCTTACTGGTGAAGTTGTTAAAGATGACACGGATAGTTCTTTTGCTAATGTGACTAATAGCCTAAAACTTTTTTCACTGTCGGTGGCAGAACCAGGAATGCACAGGGCTAGGATAATCAGAGTATTTAAAGATGCGTATAGTAAATCTGACGGAGTTGCTCGTATTGACATTACCGATGAATATGATGAGGTAAAGACGAGTTTGCATTTTTCAGATAACGAGCAACGTATAGAGTTTTATGAAGGCGAACAATTATCACATAAATATCCAGTTGACAGTGTTAAAAATGTATTCTACAATATACAGAAGAAACCTCGCCTATCTGATGATATTTACGGTTTTATAGATGTATGGCGCCCGATTATGAAGCAAATGGGCAGATGTATGATTGAAGACTGGAAAATAGATAAAGTGTATTTCCTGGACAGCGATGAATCTTTTGAAAAATACGACATACGATTCAACATATTCGTTAAAGGAAACATGTATGTGGAATTGCATATTCTGAAACGCAATAAGTTTTGGCTTGCGGCGGGACGAAGTTGGGATTATGTTTACCGTGAATGTGAAAATGACGGTGAGTTAATTATTGCGATAAAGGAGTTGGTGTCCGAATATCTTTTGCGCAATATAGGCCGTAGCATAATAAAATTTATAGAGAATACTGAAAATTACACAGTTGTGCTGGCGGAAATGCCTGATTATGTATTTGATTTAGACGAAAACCAAATGAAAAAATTTTACTATATGGTTTACGAACAATCAATTGCAAATGGCGAAACTTCAATAGAAAACAATCGGTGGGATAATTATAATTTAACCATTTTGGAGTTAAACGGCAATCTGGATTCGTTGTTCTATGAGTTGCTGCCCATGTTTGATACCGAAGAGAATTTCCGTGAACGGTGGGGTGTGGAAGATATTTTTTGCACACGAAAGTTATCGAATGATTCTGGTATTCTTCAGTTTGAGCCAGCATTCACTTTTGTTGTAAGAGGTTATTTGTTCGATGGCATTATAAGTATCACTGTAAGCGCACCAAATAAATATACTATTTACCTTTTTGATTTTGCGCACGTGTTCATGTCGAAATGGGAATGTGACATCACAAAATGCCGTTTGGAGTCAATGCTGGACTTGATAATTAATGGTGGTTATTTGGGCGATGATGTGCGGGAACTAGTTGATGCAAAATTTGAAAAGACTATGTATAGCATTAAATATTATAGAAGCGCAGGGGCAATTAACGATTAGTAGGCTGATACATAATTAATTATTAAATATCGACAGTATAATAAAGAACTTATGAACGAATATTACTTGAACAATCCCGAAAACCGTCACCTCGTAAAGGCAGACTTCCCGAACGCCGAACATATGTTTGTTTGCGGCGACATTCATGGAGAGTTCCGCTCGTTGGTGTTCACTATATGCAGCAAATACAACCTTAACAACGCCGTAGTGATTGTTGCTGGCGATTGTGGGTTAGGGTTCCACTCGCCGAAGTATTACGAGAGCGAGTTTAAACATTGCGGCCAACAACTTCGCAATCATAATGTAACAGTGGTGTTGCTGCGCGGCAACCACGACGACCCCGCATGGTTTATAGAGCAACGGCAAGCAGCTGATGGCTTCTTGATAATTCCTGATTACACTGTGATACGTTGTTGCTGGCATAATGTGCTGTGCATTGGCGGCGCAATAAGCATAGACCGACGAGTGCGTAAGAACTGGCAGGCAGCCGATGGCCATACCTACTACTGGCCCGATGAACCACCATTCTATTCGCCAGTATTGCTCGACGAACTGCGACAACTGCAATTGCCAATTGACACAGTGGTCACTCACACCGCGCCTTCGTTCTGCATGCCAACCGATAAGAACGGCATTGAGTCATGGCTGGCTCGCGACAATGCACTATTCCTTGATTGCGAGATGGAACGCACCACAATCGACAAGATACACGAGCACCTTCATGCCGACAAACACCCACTTCGGCAGTGGTTCTATGGGCACTTTCACCTGCACAACGAAGCTTCTATTGATGGCATTGATTACACGGCGCTCAACATTATGGAATTCAATGATATACGTTGATTAAGGATTAGAACTGTAATATAATATTGACCGATGAACCTGATTGGTTCATTATCAACTCATAACAACAAGAATCTTAACATTAAAACAATATTAATATGGGTCGTTTTTTAGGTATAGGCATTGATTATGAATTAATTGTATCAGAAAAAGAAGCAAAAAGAGTATTCTCGAGTTTAGAAGAAGTTACCCAAAAAATTCTTGACGAATACAATGTGGCCGATGTTTACAACATAGAAAAAATCGAGACCGATAAAGATACACTCAATGTGTTCACGCTTAAATCGGAAATTATTGAAACAGAGTTGTATCCGTTTACAAAAGATTTTTTCAGTTGGCGTTTTCCGCACGGGTGGGACGGATTGATTGCCGATGCCCTTTCGTCGATAAAGCCAATAAAAACCTTGGATGAATTATTAGAATATGCAAAACACAGTGATAGAGACGATTACCTTTTTCAAAATGATGAATTTGGTGACAACAAGACAGTTCTTCTGAATGAAAATAATGGAAAACGATTCTATTTCAGGCGCAACAGTTTTCTTCTTTCCGCCGATGGCAAGATTTTTATGGAGTGTTACAATGAAATATTTTACCGTATAGCTGAACTCTTGAAAGAAAAATATCGGAACTACAAGATTTCAAAAGCCATTGATGTTTACATAACAGGGTAATTATACTTAAAGAATTGGAGGCACGGGATATAAAACTCATTTATAAATGAAGCAGTAAGGCTGGAAAAAGAAAAAATGAAACGCCGCCTTAAAAACGAGTCCAACCACATGAGATTTTGGACTTCGATATTGTAAAAAAAGCTAGTAAATGGGGCTCTGCCACCCTTTATACAAACGAGTGATAATGATATTTGAAATGTTTAACAACAAATAATTAGAGTATGAAACTATTTAAAGGTATTTTCAGCAAGAAACAGCAATCGGAGGAATCTGCCGAAGTAGAGCAGCAACAGCAAACGATAAGTGAGCCGCCATTCTATTCGCCTGCATTGCTCAATGAACTGCGACAAATGCAAATCCAGATTGACACTGTGGTTACTCATACCGCGCCTTCGTTCTGTGTGCCGACCGACAAGAACGGCATAGAGTCATGGCTGGCTCGCGACAATGCGCTATTTCTTGACTGCGAAATGGAGCGCAACACAATCAACAAGATACACGAGCACTTGCTTGCCGACAAACACCCGCTGCGTCAGTGGTTCTATGGACACTTTCACCTGCACAACGAAGCCACTATTGACGGCATTGATTTCACTGCGCTTGACATTATGCAAATACGAAATGCGAATTATTAATTTATTGTATAACCCTTAAAACCAAATAACTATGAAAAAGTCAAGATTCGTAGATGTAATCGTGGACTTAAACAAAATAAAATTTGACCCTTCAAAATCCAACATGTCAGTAGAAGAACTAAAAAAAAGGGTGACACTTCATATAATAAAAAGCCTTTACGAAGAAGCGTTAAAGCAAGGCAAAACAAGTAAATGCAGCCTTAAAAAACGAGCCCAACCATACGTGGATTTCGATATTATCATAGACAAAGACGAGAAAAGCGGCTGGTATATGGGCCAGTGCTACCATTTACCCGAGGCCATGAGTCAGGGCAGAACCATTGATGAGTTGTATGACAATATTGAAGAAGCCATACAACTTGTGATTGAAAGCAATCGCGAAAAGGTTGATGCTGACAGCGGTCCAGATTGCAAGATTCACAAAACACCACACGGATACACCGTTGCTGTGAGGAAAGACGAAAAAAACGGACGTTACGCTGGGCAATGCCGCGAAATACCCGAAGCCACAGGCCTAGGCAAAACCATTAAAGGGTTGTTAGATAATATAGACTGTGCTGTCGGAGATGTTTATGTAAGCAATCGGGAGAAAGTTGACGCCAACTACAAAGGCAGAAAAACAACATGGGATATCGTATTGGTACAATGTTGAATTAGAAAATGAATCAGAATGCGTTAATGACCAACTGCTTAGGTGTGCATTGCCTTTCTGATTAAGTCCATTAGTTGACGTTGCGCCTGCGACCACACCAAACCACTCACTAATGGGCGATTTTTTAGTAACTATAATAAAAAAACATATGGCATATTTTAGTAAAGAAATTTATGAAAGAAAGGCGAATCATGCTTACACAATATCAATGGAAGGCATACGAGCCATAGCACAATATTTTGTCAAAAAAGATGGTTACTCGGAAGATGACGAAGAGTATGAAGATATGATTGATAATTATGCTGAAATTTTCGAGCCTGTTGCTAGGCTGTCGCATCTGCGGCATGAAATACATTCTAATACTCAATACCGTTTATTGGAATTTTGGGATTCATCGTTTGATAGATTGATAGATGAAGTTAATGAACTGAATCGAAAATACGATTTAGCACCAGTAGCTGTAGAAACAATGGAATGCGACTCGTTTGTCGATTTAATTATGGGAAATGAAATAGTTTTGGAATCATTAGGCATTGAAAAAGAACAATGGGATAAATATCTTGATGAAAATGGTGATTGGAAAGATGATAATGAAATTGGTGATATGATTGATAGAAAGATGGATGAAAATATAGATAAATGGTCAGAATCGATCAGAAATTGGTTTGGATATATCAATGAAAAATTTGGTTCGGATTTTCCACATTGAAAAACAATGATTTTGCGATGAAACGCGACGGAGTATTTCTTCGGACACGCCTGAAATAGAAATCAATGCAAAATGTGTACTTGTTGCGCCTGCAACAGCCCCCAACCACTCACCAATGGGCGATTTTATAAAATATAGTTCAATACAGAATAACAAACCTAAAACACAGAATCATGACACCACAATTATTTACCAAAATCTTCTGGAAACAGTATCTTTTGCTTGAAAAAGATTTTCTTGAAACGGAAGAATATGTTGCTATTGACAAAAGCAACTACAAGACATTTTCCCATCGCTACATTTATTTGTTTTTGAATATTTGCAGCGAGGTCGATTCTGTTGCCGAGGAATACTGCAAGATTGTCAAAACTTCGCCCAAAGCAAAGAACATATTACAAAAGATGGCCATAATTGTTGACAATGAACCTTCGATTAAGAACCAGAAAGTATCCACAAGATACCCCTATGAAAAAATCAATTTGGTTCCGTTTGCTGGGTTCGACAGCGAGTCTGCCGCTGGGTGGTGGCATGAATACAATCTTGTCAAGCATTTCAGGGCAGACGTACCAGAGAACAGCATTCCTAACCATCAGCGTGCAAACCTGAAAAATGTGATGCTTGCTCTCTCGGCGCTATACATACTCTGCCATAATTATTACAAACTACTTGGCGAATCTGATACCGCACTTGAGCAGTCCCAGTTGTTCGAGTGATTTATGAGCATTGCCTAATTGGCACCAGCCAATAGTTGACAAGCAACATCAAAAATGAAAAATCGCTGTTATTACAAAAAGTATCTGATTCAAAACAACATGGACAAGCAATTCAAAAACGAAGAAGAGAAAATAATCTACAACATCTGGCATCAATTGACTGACGGCTTCGACCCGTCAAGGTTTATTGAGGTGTGACTATAGTTGAGTTCGCTCTATTCATATTTCATAAAACAGCAACCGACGGAACGGAAAGTTGCTTTACTCATGAGTCTGTCATGTGCTTATGCGGTTGCCTTGTCCGCAAGTTTTCCTAATAGGAAAACCCACCTTGCTAAATAAACATTATTGACAAGTATAAATGATAATTATCAAATACAATGTTTGTTTTGCTGACGCAAAAAAGTATTTTTAGAAAAATAACTATCGAAAAAAAATGTCTTTCAAATAATCCACACAAAAAAACGGTTTTACACTCAAAAAGCGTGTGTAAAACCGTGTGTAATTGTTGTAATCTATTGATTATCAACTCTCATTGCGGAGAGAGAGGGATTCGAACCCCCGGTAGTGTTACCTACGTCGGTTTTCAAGACCGGTGCATTAAACCGCTCTGCCATCTCTCCAAGGCGCGACAAAATTAGAAAAAAGTTCATTTCGCACAACATCAGCCGGCAAAAAATGGCACATCTTTATATCGCTGATTTTCAAGGGCCAACGCAAAAGTTACAATATAACAATCATATTAACCGCATATTAAAGATGGCATTTACGATATCACAAACCTACTTATTACAATTATTTATGGAGGGATAAAAGATAGAATTGTGTTGATTATTCAGCACCAAACTATTTTTTCGATTGTTTTCGCATTTTTTTTGTGTCGCCTGTCGGTATGGGCATTGCAGAACGTCGGTTAACTTCAGCCGCATCTATATTTGGCCAAGTAAAAATGTCGGCGGGCGATTTTGGCTGAATGTTCTCCAACCACACAAAACCACCTAGACGCATATCGGATTCAGAAACATTCTCAATTGGGAAAATGTCGGAATGCGGTTGCGAACGATAGACAAGACGCTTTATTGCCTTGTTTTTCAAGTAGATAGTCAAATCAGTACTCTCACCTTTGTTCACACCAACAATCTGATTGTCGTCGACTGGGAAGTAGAGTGTCTGCGCACGCTTGAAGACATCGACTTTGTAAAGGTCGTTATTGCGCAGATAGCCAGTCATTTGTGCACCTTTTATCTGATTGTAGTGAATGCTGTCGTGCGGAGCAATAATCATTCCGGTTTTATAGAGCATGAATTTCTCTAACAGATTGTCTTTCACATAGGCCTCCATGTATTCGGTGGTAATCTGGTTACCTTGAACCCAGAAAATCGGATTGCCGTAGAAGCGTGCAATACTATCGGCCATTGAGAAGAAAATGGAATCGGTCTGGAGTTGAAGGTCCGATTTGTAGGCGCGAACATGCCAGTAGGCGCTGAAGGTGCGGAACTGACCCGATGTGTCGCGGCAGGCTTTGAGCGTATCGGCATGCAGGTAGAGCGAATCGCCCATTGCCACATAAATCATCTGCGCACTATCGGTAACTATCAGCAATTCAGGATCTTTATGTATCTCCACATAATTGCCTTTCACCACCAATTGCTGCACCGTATCAATAGCCACCACGTTTGAATAGGCCGTACCGCTCTCATTCAGACGGTCGAACGACATGCTGTCGCAAGTAACTGTCTGATTGGGATTTCGGAACAAAGCGTCATACTTGAACATCGAAAGTTCGGTCTCCGTGTTGTACCAACCGTAGCGGGCATACATGTAGTTTGTGTCGTTGTAGAACTCTGTTGGACCGAAAAAGTCGATGATTTTTGTGTCAAGGCCATATCTGATTGTATCGGTAAACATCTGGTATTCAGACGAATTGTGGTCTATCACCACATCTTTCCGAAAATAAACCTCGCGCTGATGATGATAATAGTAGCCCTTGAGACTTGTGAGCACTGTCAGACTGTCGACTATGCGGCCATTGTGCTCATAGAAACCGATGTCGGACTGCAAGTCGTAATCGAGAGAATCGGTGGTGAGCACAATCTGGCTGTCGCGAAGCACCACATTGTTGCGGAAATGAGCAATCTTCTGGTCACCGTCGTGCCGCAGAAAATCAGCACGGACATCAATATTCTTGTTGTTAAGTTTGTATAGATGAACATGTCCGAAAGCATCGAACATATTACGGTCGGAATAGAAGTGGGCGCTATCGCACTCCATAATGGAACTGTCCTGCTTGAATCTGACATTGCCAATCAGCCGTCGCGCACCATTGTATAAGTTTACGTCGGAACGGATTGTGTTGGCACGAATCAATTCCACTTTGGTCTTTTTCTGCGCAAACGACTGATTTGCAGCCAATAGCGCAAACAAAAGCACACAAAAACCAATCAGCGACCGATGTGTCAGCATATCAGAACTTTACGTTGTTCAGGATTTCAGAAATGATGATGTCGTCGGTCACATTTTCGGCTTCGGCCTTATAGTTGCGCACAATGCGGTGGCGCAAAACTGATGGCGCCACAGCCTTAACATCCTCAACATCAGGCGAATACTTGCCCGAAACGGCAGCGTGGGCTTTCGCACCAAGAATCAGATATTGCGAAGCGCGTGGACCTGCGCCCCATACCAGATATTTGCTTGCCAGAACCGATGCCGACGGAGTGTTGGGGCGAGTCTGTGCCGCCACATTCACTGCGTAACGAACCACATTCTCGTTGACCGGAATGCGACGGACAAGTTGTTGGAAATCAATCAAGTCGTTGGCCGAAATCACAGTTTCGGCTTTGACCGTGGCTGATGATGTGGTGGATGTCACAATGCTTATCTCATCGTCAATTGACGGGTAGTCGAGATTCACCATAAACATAAAGCGGTCGAGTTGCGCCTCGGGCAGCGGATAGGTTCCCTCCTGCTCTATCGGGTTTTGAGTTGCAAGCACAAAGAACGGCTCGGGCAGTTTATTGCGTGTGCCCGAGACTGTTACGCTTCGCTCCTGCATGGCCTCAAGCAACGCCGACTGCGTTTTTGGCGGTGTGCGGTTAATCTCGTCGGCCAGAATGATGTTGGCAAAAACGGGACCTTTTATGAATTTGAATTCGCGTTTCTCGTTCAGAATTTCAGAGCCGGTGATGTCGGACGGCATCAGGTCTGGTGTGAACTGAATGCGGCTGTACTGCAAGCCCAAGGCATCGGCTATAGTGTTCACCAGCAAAGTTTTAGCCAATCCCGGCACACCCACCAGCAGACAGTGTCCGCCGCTGAAAACCGACAGCAGCACCGACCGCACCACATCGTCCTGACCAATAATCACTTTCGCAATTTCGGCGGTTATCTTGTCGAAATTCATCTTCAAGGCATCAACAGCCTTCACATCGTTCTCGTAAATCATTGCGCGTCAGTTTTTAACCATTCCTTGTTGTGGAACTTGCATTTTTTGAAATCGTCGTCAATCTTAATGTAGGTGGCTTCGATGGTTTTTGCCAGCCAATCCTCCAAGACGTCGCCCTTTTTCCTCTCAATTGCCAGATTCTGAATGCGTTGGTAATCTTGCGACAGATTGGCCTTGTGCGGTTTTGTTTTCGACCTCAGCAATACAATCTTGCACACGGTGCGTTCTTGTTCATCCTTAGTTTCAAAAGGTTGCGACACATCGCCAACCTCAAGGTTGCGGATGGCTGTGGCCACTTTCGGGTCGAGTTGTTCGGCCTCAAATAGCGATGTGCCTGTGTAGGGGTTAATCATCACGCCGCCATTGAGCCTGGTGTCCTCGTCATCAGAGAACATCCAGCAGGCTTCTTTGAATGTAACTTCTTTATCCACAATCTTCTGACGGATCGTATCTAATCGCATCATGGCGTTTTTCTTTTCGGTTGCCGATATCTGCGGTTTGAGCAGGATGTGGCGGCAATTCATGCGCTCGCCGCGTTTCTCGATGAGTTGGATGATATGGTAGCCGAATTCGGTTTTCACAACCTTCGAAACCTCGTTCGGGACAAGGTTAAATGCCACGGCCGAAAACTCCGGTACAAGTTCGTCGCGGGTCATGAAGCCCAGTTCGCCGCCCTTCATTGCAGATCCTGGGTCCTCGGAGTAGAGCACAGCCAAAGTTGCGAAACTCTCGCCTTTGGCCACACGTTCTTTAAACTCACGCAGACGGTCCTTAATTCGCAGAATCTCAGTTTCTTCAATCTTTGGGAACACCGACAGTTGCTCAATCTCAAACTCAGTGTTGATAATGGGCAAACTGTCTTTTGGCAGTGCCTTGAAGCAGTCGCGCACCTCTTGCGGTGTCACAGTCACTTCGCGCGTCACTTCGTCTTCCATGGTTTGCGCCGTAAGTTGCTCTTTTACAATATCAAGCAAATCTTCGCGGATGTCGGCTATCGGCTTTTTGTAGTATTCCTCAAGTTTTTCCTCGCCGCCAATTTGCGACACGTAGTAGTTCATTCGGCGGTCGGTTTCAGCGTTCACCTGCGCCTCGCTCACCTCCACAGTATCATTTATTGCCTGATTGACAAGCAATTTCTGATACATTCCTTGTTCAAGAATCTGACATTCGATGTCGTCGTCCATCATATAACTTTGGGCGCGCATCTGCATTTTCTGGTTCTGTATGTCGCTGTACATCACAATTTGGCGCCCAATGATAGCGACAATCTTATCAATCACCATGCCGCCTTCTTCCTGTGCTGCTGACGAACCGACAAGCAGCATTAACGATGCCGACAAGCAGACGGCTTTTTTAATGGTTGGTCTTATATCAATTAACATAGTTCGTGAATCTCTGTTTGTTTACTGCATCAACGTATATTTTTATCTCAAGATTGCGAATAAGGTCGTTTTTTCGGTGATTGAGCAGAATCTCGCGGATTTTTTCTTTTGCAAACACCAAAGGAGCCTGCTCATTGACATCGCGGAACTCCTTCACCATGAAATAATAGTTGTATAGCGAATCTCGCCCCTCAACAAAACGTCCGTTCTTGGCAACAGCCTTCGGGTCGGTAATAGAGCCCTTAGGCATCTTACTGACTGCATCAGAAAGGTAGCACCAGTTGGCACCCATATCGAATTCGTGGGCTTCTTTGTCACAAAATTCCTCAAGTTTGGGCATATCGTCGGGGCGGTTGTTGCGCACCAGACTGCGGATTTTGTTTGCATTGGCCGATGTGTTGGGTATCTGCACAAAGACAACTTTTACCGCACAACTGTCGAGCAGAAAATTGTTTCCGTATTTCCCATAATGATCGGCTATCTGCGAATCAAGTATCAGTGTATCAAGATTTTGTTCAATGTAAAGTTGTTGGTACTTATAGACCAGCAGAGCCGTACGATAGTCGTTCACCATGTTCTCGACGCTCGCGTAACCATCAGCATCAATATTTGTGATGGCTTTCTCAAGCATAAGGCGATTATGTATCCACTTGTCAACGTAGTTTTGCACAAATTGCACACTATCAGCCCCTTTCAGATTGCCAGGCATAAGTTTGCTCACTTGTTGCAACGTCAGTTCTGCGCTGCTGGTTTTGGCCAGAATCATGTCATCGGTCGCGTTTTTCGCCCAAAATTGGCAACTTACCACCAATGACAATGCCGACACTGCAATCAAGCCAATGCTCAGCACCAATCTGCGTGAGTCCTTGTTTCCAATCATTTCTTTATCATTGAATTAAACACTGCTTCATTGATTTTCACGGTATGCTTCGATCTCAGTTGCTCAAGCCATTCTGCTTCCAATTTGTTCTGATAGTCAGAAATAACCAGACCTCGGCACTCGTTGAGAGTTTTCGGCATTGGCGGAACGTTGCGCACTAAATAAAAGACGTATGACCGGCCCTCATGGTTCATGACTTTAGTTTTGGTCTTTCCCCACGCATCCTTGTCGATACGGATTCCGTCAATATCACACCATTTGCCATCCACAATATTGTATTTCTTCGCGTCGCCACCCATTCCAATGCTGTCGGGCTCAACACCTATTTTTGCCATCGATGCTCTGACTTGCTTTTCATAGTCGCCTTTCTTTGAGCCCGCCTTCAATGCTGCAGCAATCTTGGTATCAGCGTTTTTCTTATCAGCATCGGAGAACGCGTTACCATTGTATGAGCACGATGCCACTTCTACCCTATCGCCCCACATATAGTTCTGCTTGTTGGCCTCATAGTATTTTTCGAGTCCTGCGGAGTCGGTTGCGGCTTTGGTCCAAACCATCTTGTCCATCAGCGCAAAAAGAAGGATTCCGTCGTGGTACTCCTGAAGCAAATATCTTAATTCAGGATACTTACGAGGCAACTGCTCTTTAGCATAATCAGTAACCATATCCTCAACAATACGATCATATTCTTGTTTGAGCAGAATTTCGACAGGCTGTTTGGGCGCAGCACCACTGCTTTCCACTAGTTTTGCATAATCACCTTGCGTAAACTTCACAGTATCATTAATTGAAAAGATAACTTTATTGTGCCCTTTGATTTTGTCGGCCGTCCAACTTCCACTCCAAACCGATGTGTCGACCAGATTATTGAACTCATATAAAGCCGCCTTGTCTTCTGTGAAATGATATTCTCGTTTAAGACGCTCTAGCACAACTTTTTCTGCATAGTCGCTTCGAACATCACGCGAAAGGAGTTTCATGATTTGGGGTTTCATGCTCTCATAATCGTCAAACGGTTTCACTTCTAATAGTTTGATAATGTGCCATCCATAAGATGTGTGAACAGGTTGAGAAATGTCACCTACATTTTTAAGAGAGAATGTTGCTTCTTCAAACTCCGGTACCATCATACCCGCAGCGAACCATCTCAGATCGCCTTGCTGGTCACGTGTTTTGTCATCGTCGGAGTAGCGAGTTACCATCTGTGCCCAATCAGCACCTGCTTTCAGTGAGTCGGAAATCATTTTCACCTTGTCGGCAGCAGCCTTTTGTTTTGCTTTGTCGGCATTTGGATCCACCTTAATCAATATGTGCGCCACATTAAACTTTCCTGGATTGGGACGGCGACTGTTTATTTTCAGAATATGATAGCCGAAACGTGTGCGAAAAACTGGTGAAACTGCACCAACTTTAGTCTGGAAGGCAACTTTCTCGAATTCATAAATCATTGAAAACGCAGAAAAGAAGCCCAAATCACCGCCATTCTTCGCTACCGACGGATCATCAGAAGTTTCACGGGCAAGTTTTGCGAAATCCTCTCCTTTCAGTGCACGTTTACGAATACTCTCGGCTCGATTGTATGCCTTTAGAGAGTCGGCAGCACTGACATCCGGCTTGCAATTAACTATAATGTGCGATGCCCGGAGAATCCATTGAAGGTGCTCGTATGCCTCACGCGCTAGCGAGTCGTCGACTGACGGGTCTGTGAAATACGGCTTTTCGAGTTGTGAGCGGTAACCATCAAACTCGCGGCGGAAATCGGCTGTTGTATCCATTCCGGCAGCCTCTGCTTCATACACTTTGAGTTTATAGTCGATAAATAGACTCATATATCCGGACAGCGATGCGGAGTCGAATGTAACGTCAGTATTGTTCTTTTGGTAAAGACGAACAAACTCGTCTTTGCTAATTTGTTTATTATCAATAGTCAGCAATATATCTTCGCTGGCTGTTTGAGCGACGGCTGACATTGTGGCCGCCATGACAATTGACAGAAAAAAACTTCTCATTCCAATAATCTATATGTATTTGACATACATAATTCCAACATTCCATCATGCAAACAAGAATATATTTACCTGATAACAAGCATGATACAACTATCGAAACAATGCGTCATAATCGCGGCAAAATACAAAAAGAAAAAGATATACGAAATAGGTTTTCGGTGACGGGTTTTGATGTTAATAGATAGAGTTTGCTTGATTTTGTCCTCCAGTCTTGTAACACACCCGCAACCGCCGCGTCTCTTTCGGTGTGTTAAATTTAAAGATTATGAAAAAGACATTTTTACCGATTCTTATTTTTGTGATGCCGTTATTGTCTGTGGCACAGAACGATACCAATGACGGCAAACTTCAGGATTACAAGATTATTACGGGCCGTTTCGAGGGCGGCTCGGCTGAGCAGCAGGGCGCATACGCCCAATTGTTCGGCGCCGACGACACGCAGCGCAAGTTCGATTTGTATTTTCATTGGTACAACATTGCGCACGAGTACAGCCACTGCCTTCTCGACTTTTACGGCAAGAGTGTTGGCGGCGTTGAGGAAGAGATGCTTGCCAACAAGTTCGCGGTTGCCTATTGGCGGGCCGCTGGCTTTGCCGACGAACTCTCAACTCTGAAAAGCATACTCGACGGCGCGCTGTCGGCTTTTCCGAATCCTGTGCCCGATGGCAAGACGTTTACCGATTGGTACACAGAGATTTGGGGTACCGAGCAACTTATGAACGCCGCGGTTTACGGCTATTTTCAGTTCAAAAGTGTGCTCATTGCGATGGACGATGCCGACGACCTGACGCAGTGGTTTGCCAATGTCGGAATCGATGGTTTTTCACTGCCAAACGGTTGCCAATCAAAGAAATATCCCATCAAGGCGGAGTCGGCATCCGATGTTCTGAACGATTTGCAGCAGTTCTTCAAGGCATCGGGCATTGAGCCTCCAACCGTCGGCCTTAATCTGACCAACGACCCGATGACCCATCGCTCACAAAAGATGTAAAAGGTAGGGCGCAATCCTTCCGTCATTCAATTAATCAGTCATTCAGTTAATCAACCCTTAGTTTCCGCCATTCTGTCATACAACACTGACACGTTTCGGGCCGAATCGCTCTGCGGACTGACAAAAATTCGGACAGCGGCGGCCAAAAGCGGGCAAAAAACGTCTGGCACAGAGATTGTCAATCGTTGGGCAATCAATTTTAAAAATTGAACAACAATTTAAAATTTAAATATTATGGGAAAGATAATTGGAATCGATTTAGGAACCACAAACTCTTGCGTTGCCGTGATGGAAGGCAACGAACCTGTGGTTATTGCAAACAGCGAAGGCAAACGTACAACGCCTTCGGTAATCGGCTTTATTGACGGCGGCGAGCGCAAAGTGGGCGACCCTGCAAAACGTCAGGCCATCACCAACCCGCAGAAGACCGTCTTCTCAATCAAGCGGTTTATGGGCGAGCGCTACGACAATCTGACAAACGAAATCAACCGTGTGCCTTACAAGGTTGTGAAGGGCGACAACAACACCCCGCGTGTCGACATCGACGGCCGCCTGTACACACCGCAGGAGATTTCGGCCATCATTCTTCAGAAAATGAAGAAAACAGCCGAAGACTATCTGGGACAGGAAGTTACGGACGCCGTAATCACCGTGCCCGCTTACTTCAACGACTCACAGCGTCAGGCTACCAAAGAGGCTGGCGAGATTGCGGGCCTGAACGTCCGCCGTATTGTGAACGAGCCTACCGCGGCTGCCCTGGCTTACGGCCTTGACAAGACCAACAAGGATATGAAGATTGTCGTTTTCGACTGCGGCGGCGGCACCCACGACGTGTCGGTGCTTGAACTTGGCGACGGCGTGTTTGAGGTGAAGGCTACCGACGGTGACACCCACCTGGGCGGTGACGACTTCGACCACCGCATTATTGAGTGGCTGGTTCAAGAGTTCAAAGACGAGAACTCTGGCGCCGATTTGAGCAAGGACCCAATGGCTCTGCAACGCTTGAAAGAGGCTGCCGAGAAGGCGAAAATCGAACTTTCGAACACCACATCGACCGAAATCAACCTGCCTTACATTATGCCTGTCGACGGCGTTCCACGTCACTTGGTTCGCACGCTGACCCGTGCAAAATTCGAGCAGTTGATTGACGACCTTATCCAACGTACAATCGCACCTTGCAAATCGGCTCTGCAAAACGCTGGTTTGACAGTTAACGATATCAACGAGGTTATTCTGGTGGGCGGCTCAACACGTATTCCTGCCATCCAACAGGCTGTGGAGAAATTCTTCGGCAAGGCACCGTCGAAGGGCGTGAACCCCGACGAGGTGGTTGCCATCGGCGCTGCAATCCAAGGCGGCGTTTTGACTGGCGACGTGAAGGACGTGCTGCTGCTCGACGTTACCCCGCTTTCGCTCGGCATCGAGACTATGGGCGGCGTGATGACCAAACTTATCGAGGCCAACACCACCATCCCGACAAAGAAATCGGAAACCTTCACAACGGCTGTCGACAATCAGCCATCAGTTGAGATTCACGTGCTTCAGGGCGAGCGCTCAATGGCGAAGGACAACAAGACCATCGGCCGCTTCCACCTGGACGGCATTATGCCCGCACCGCGTGGTGTGCCGCAGATTGAGGTTACGTTCGACATCGACGCCAACGGCATCCTGAACGTGTCGGCCAAAGACAAGGCCACTGGCAAGGAGCAGAAAATCCGCATCGAGGCATCGTCGGGTCTGTCTGACGACGAAATCAAGCGTATGAAGGCCGAAGCCGAGGCCAACGCCGAAGCCGACAAGAAGGAGAAGGAGCGCATCGACAAAATCAATCAGGCCGACTCAATGATTTTCCAAACCGAGAAGAACCTGAAGGAGTACGGCGACAAACTGCCTGCCGACAAGAAATCGGCCATCGAGAGCGCGCTGAACAAACTGAAAGACGCTCACAAGGCTCAGGACATTGCCGCTATCGACGCCGCAATGAACGAGGTGAACACCGCCTTCCAAGCCGCTTCGCAGGATATGTACAACGCTCAGGCCCAAGCCCAACAGGCTCAGCCAAACGCTGGTCAGCAACAGCAAGCCAACAATGGTGGCAAGAACGGCTCAGACGAGGTGACGGACGTGGACTTCGAAGAGGTTAAATAATTTTGAGACTCTGATTAGAGTTTAGATAAATGAAAAAGGCTACCCATTGAGGGTGGCCTTTTTTTGTTATAAACATAGTTAAACGCGTTTATGTTATTATTCAGAAGAAATGGCAAAAAATAGTTATACTTGTTTCAGTAAATGATAAATGACGGATGTAATGGGGCTGTACGAGGTTATAAAAGATAGTTTGTTTGGGAAAAAGGATGCCAAGCCAACCATTGCGTTTATTGATACAGAAGTTGGTGTGCAAGACAAGAAGGTGCACGATATTGCGGCTATTGTCGGTAATAAGCAGTTTCATAGTTCGTTACAACCTGAATTTGCGCAATTTGTGGCTGATGCCGAATACATTTGCGGGCACAATATTATCCACCACGACCTGGAATATCTACCAAAATTAGAAGGGAAGAAAAACATTGACACACTTTATTTCTCACCATTGCTTTTTCCGAAGCGCCCCTATCATAAACTGCTGAAAGACGATAAAATAGATACTGAAGAGTTGAACAATCCGCTGAATGATTGTCAGAAGGCGCGTGACTTGTTTTATGATGAGGTGAATGCTTTCGAAGAATTGGATGATAATTGGAAATCAGTTTATTGCAATTTGCTTTATGGCCAAAAGGAATTTTGCGGATTCTTCGATTATTTGGGAATAAAACCTGATGACACAAATATCGACCAATTGATAAAACAATTGTGTGATAGCAGAATATGCATTCATTCTCGAGTCGATTTAGTTGCGTACAAATATCCTGTTGAACTGGCTTATACACTTGCGCTAATATCAACTGGTGATAGTTTTTCGGTAACACAGCCTTGGCTGATGCGCAATTACCCGAACATTGAAAATGTTATAAAATTCCTGTGCAATACACCTTGTCATACTGAAGATTGCAAGTATTGTAATGATAAACTCGATATACACAGGGGATTGAAAGAGATATTCGGCTACGAAAAGTTCAGACTTTTCGATGGGGAACCGATGCAAGAAAAAGCCGTTCAGGCGGCAGTTGATGGAAAATCGCTGTTGACGATTTTTCCGACTGGTGGCGGCAAATCGCTTACGTTTCAACTGCCAGCTTTTTTAGCAGGACACGCGGTTCACGGTCTCACGGTTGTAATTTCGCCGTTGCAATCGCTTATGAAAGACCAAGTTGACAACTTGGCAGAACGAGGAATTACCGAGGCTGTGACCATTAACGGATTGCTCGACCCGATAACACGGGCAAACGCCATTGAACGTGTAGCAAACGGAAGCGCAACAATGCTTTACATATCGCCCGAAATGCTGCGGTCAAAAACCATAGAAAAATTGCTGGCTTCACGCAATGTGGTGCGTTTTGTTATTGACGAGGCGCACTGTTTCTCTGCTTGGGGGCAGGATTTCCGTGTTGATTATCTCTATATAGGCGATTTCATAAAAAAACTTCAGGAAAAACGTGGTTTCAAACAACCCATACCTGTGTCTTGTTTTACAGCAACAGCCAAACAAAAGGTTATCACCGATATACGAGATTATTTTCAACGAAAATTAGACCTGAAACTTGAAACCATAGCATCGTCAGCAGCAAGGCAAAACCTGCGATATTCAGTTATTTACGCTGAAACGGATAATGAAAAATACAACTTGCTGCGCAATCTGCTTCTTGCCGAGAACTGCCCGTCAATAGTCTATGTGTCGCGAACAAAAAAGACCACCGATTTGGCGGCTAAACTGAAAAAAGACGGCATTAACGCATTGCCTTTCAACGGAAAGATGGAAGCCAATGATAAAGTTCAAAACCAAAATGCGTTTATAAGTGGTGATGTGGATGTTATGGTGGCTACTTCGGCTTTCGGAATGGGCGTTGATAAAGACAATGTCGGGCTGGTTATCCACTACGACATTTCCGATTCGCTTGAAAACTACGTGCAGGAAGCGGGTCGCGCTGGCCGAAATCCTAATATGAACGCAAAATGCTATGTTCTGTATAGCGACCACGACCTTGACAAACATTTCATTCTGCTAAACCAAACCAAAATCAGTATCAGTGAGATACAACAAGTTTGGTCGGCAGTGAAAGCATTCACAAAGCAACGGCCGAATGTGAGTTGCTCGGCACTCGAAATCGCCCGACAGGCTGGTTGGGACGATGAAGTCTCTGATATTGAAACCCGTGTGCGCACTGCCATTGCCGCATTGGAAGAAGCTGGATATTTGAGCCGCGGCAACAATGTTCCACAGGTGTTCGCAACTGGAATTATGGTCAAGAATATGGACGAGGCGCGGCAGCGGATAACCCATTCAAAATTGTTCTACGACGAAAAAGAGCAGCAGAACGCCATAAGAATCATTAAATCACTCATTTCGCAAAAAAATATTTACACGGCAACCGATGGCGATGCAGAATCGCGAATCGACTATCTTGCTGATATTCTTGGCTTGACAAAAGAATCGGTGATTTCATCGGTGAATATGATGCGGCAGGAAGGCATTTTGGCCGATATGTTTGATATGTCGGCTTTTATCGATTATTCTGCCAACAAATCGAAGCAGATTCTTGAAAACTTTGCCCGATTGGAATTGTTTGTAATTGAGACAATTGCCGATGCCGACACATTGTTTTCATACAAAATGATAAACGAGCAGGCGCTTGCGCAAGGCATTCCGTCCACCATAAAGAACATTCGAACCTTGCTTTACTTCCTTACCATAAAGTCATACATTAAGAAAAAAGAGAATAGGCAAGCAGATTCTGACGAGGACAAACAAAGCGGTGTTGTGCGAACAGTATTGTGCCAAAGCAAGGAACAGACAATTAAAAAATACAACAAGCGCATCGATATATGCCGTTTTGTGATTGACCGATTATACAAACTGGTGCAAGCAAAAAACGCCGAATCAAACGCGGCGAAAGCGGCCGTCACCTTTTCGGTTGTTTCTCTTCTCAATGACTATAAACAGCAGAATAACAATCTGTTTCAACAAGAAGAAGATACTACTATCGATGAAATCGAAGATGCGTTGCTCTATTTGTCGAAGATTGATGCGATGAAACTTGAAGGCGGTTTTATGGTGCTATACAATGCTATGGAAATCCGCCGATTGAAAGAAAGTCGCTTTCAATACAAAATCGATGACTATCGCTTGCTCAATGAATTTTACAAACAGAAAATCCAGCAGATTCACATTGTTGGCGAATATGCCAATCTGATGGTAAGGGATTATGCCGCAGCGCTTCAATATGTACACGATTATTTCCAAATGGATTTTAAAAAATTCATTGTCAAATATTTCAAAGGTGAACGGCTTGAACAAATTGACAAGAACATAACGCCGCAGAAATATGAGCAACTTTTTGGTGATTTGTCAGTCCGCCAACGCGAGATTATCGATGACAAACAATCGCGTTATATTGTAGTGGCAGCGGGGCCAGGAAGCGGAAAAACTCGGGTTTTGGTTCGCAAATTGGCTTCGTTGCTGATGCTCGAAGATGTGAAGCACGAACAATTGTTGATGCTCACATTCTCGCGTACCGCCGCCACCGAATTCAAGCAACGTCTGATTGAACTTATCGGAAATGCGGCACGCTTTGTCGAGATAAAAACCTTCCATTCATTCAGTTTTGATTTGTTGGGAAGGGTTGGCAGCCTTGAAGATTCGGAAAATGTGGTTCGTCGTGCCACACAAATGATTGAAAACGGCGAAGCGGAACAAGGACGGATAAACAAAGCTGTTTTGGTTATTGATGAGGCGCAAGATATGGATGCCGACGAGTTTGCTCTTGTGCGTGCGCTAATGCAAAACAATGAGGGAATGCGAGTTGTTGCAGTTGGCGACGACGACCAGAACATTTATCAGTTCCGCGGTTCCGACAGCCGATATATGCAAGCCTTCATAACCGAAATGCAGGCTCAAAAGTACGAGTTAAGCGAGAACTACCGCAGTTGTCCTGCTATTGTTTCTTTTGCAAATCATTTTGCTCACAACATATCGAACAGAATGAAAACAGCAGAATGTTTGTCAGTTCACACAGATGACGGATTGGTTCAAATAACGCAGTATAAATCGCAAAATATAGAGATTCCGCTTGTGAATCAACTTATTAAAGAGTATCGAGGCGAAAGAGCCTGCGTGTTGACAAACACCAACGATGAGGCCGCTCAAATTGTTGGAATGCTTACTCAACGTGGCATTCGGGCCAAATTAATTCAATCCACCGATGATTTTAATTTCGGCAATTTGTCAGAAATTCGCGTTTTTCTAAAAAATGTCGATTTCTATTGTCCGCCGCAATCCCCAATCATATCTGACAATCAATGGGATAAGGCCAAAGAAAAGACGTTGTCAGATTATGCCACAAGTTCTTGCATTGATTATCTGAAAGAGTTTTTTGACGTTTTTGAGCGTACTAACACAAAAAAATATCGCAGTGACCTTAGCGAATTTATTATTGAGTCGAAATTGGAAGATTTTTGTGGAAACGATGCACAAACCATTTTTGTATCAACTATTCACAAGGCCAAAGGTCGCGAGTTCGACACGGTTTATATGCTTTTGAAAAACGAGTCGGCTGACACCGATGAGAAATGTAGAAAACTGTATGTAGGCTTCACTCGTGCAAAACGGAAACTTTTTATCCATTGCAACACTGCTATTTTCAACGACAGCTGCCACGTTGCAACCATAATAAACGACCAAAACGAATTTCCAGCACCTGAGCGAATATCGCTACAACTGTCGCTGCACGATGTTTTTTTGGACTACTTCAAAAACCACAAAAAGCAGATATTGCAATTACGCAGTGGAATGTCTCTTGAATACTACGACGGCTATCTATTACACCAAGGACAAAAAATCGCTTCACTGTCAGCCAGTTGTCGTGAGAAACTGCAATTATGGAACGAAAAAGGATATTCTGTCGAGTCAGTAACAATTAGTTTTATTGTTGCGTGGAAAAAGAAAGAAGACACAGAAGAAACTGCCGTTTTGCTGCCAGAAATATCATTGGTGAAAAGAAATACATTGCTATCTGCAAGTATTTTTGCGAATAGTAATAAGGAATCACCTTCCACAGTTCCTGGCCTAAATAATGCAACGGCAGAAGGCTTTTCATATATGGAGCAACAAAAGCAGCTTTATGCAAACGCTTATGCTCCTTGGAAAGAAGAAGATGATACCCGCTTGCAAAACTTGTATAAAAGTGGAATGAAAATAAAAGAATTGATGGAAGTATTTTGCAGAAATTATGGTGCAATTAATTCAAGATTAAAGAAATTAGGATTGAAATAAATTGTTAAAACATACTCTTCCTATCACTCGTGATAATCATCATCCTTCCATTCAAATTTGATGGTTTCGTAAAAAAAAACGCAACCCTATGGGTCGCGCCTTTCTTTTTGCTTTGTGAGTGAACAGAAGTGAATATTATTGATTCAGTTCGCTTTCCTAACAGCCGATTTGCGAGAGCATCTCCCCGCTCCTAACCCGCAATCCTCTAAAACTCAATCTTCACCCCGCCCATAACGGTAGCCTTCGGCATCGGGTAGCCAGCGTTGATTTCGTACTCTTGCGCCAATAGATTCTCGCCGCGGGCCCACAGGCTGAAGTTCTTTGTCAGGCGGTAACTGCCCGACAGGTTGAGCAGGCAGAAATCTTCGGTCTTCTCGTTGGCGCCGACGGCTGTGTAAAGGTTATGCACGTACTGCAAACCCGCCATCAGAGCCAGATTGCCGTAGTTGAAGTTGGCACCTGCAAAGCCCTTGTATTCAGGCGCGGCCACCACTTTGTTTTCCATATGCAGCAGCGAGTGGTTGGTATTAAGGCTCAAGTGCTCGTTAATCGCATAGGCGGCTTCGAGTTCAAGGCCGTAGTTCTCAATCTCGCCAGTGTTCACGTTGCGCGGCTTGCCGTCAACTGGCTGAGTCTGAATCATATTGTCGCCTTTCAGATAGTAGATGTTGGCGCCGTAGGTGAGTTTGCCAAGGCGGTGACGCCACGATAGTTCGTAGTTCCAGATGCGCTCTGCTTCAAGGTCTTCGTTCGACGGCGGATAAAGGTACATCTCGCGCATTGTCGGGTTGCGGAATCCCTTGCTAATCATTGCTTTGGCTTCGGCTGTTGCCATCGGGCGGAAAACGATGCCCGCCTGCGGAATCCACTCGCCGCCAGTCACCGAATGATGGTCGAAACGGATGCCCGCATCAACTGTAAACCAATCGGTTACGTCTTGGCGGAAATCAACATAACCTGCAACTTCGTGCCGTGTCGATTTGGCCGTCTGCTTGTTAGGAATTGTCATCACCGTATCGGTTTTCTTGTTGGTATAATATGCATCGCCAAAAATATGCTGATAATCAAATCCTACGGTGACACGGTTGCCGCCGAAAAGTTGCGCGCTCTGATAAACCGATACGCCCGTCAGCGCGTCTTTCGAACGGAAATAGCGGTCGGTGGTCAGAGTATCGACCTTTGTACCATCGTCGATTTTGTGGCGACCGAAATTCGAATAGACGCTCACCGCGCCACTTGTGCTGCCGTAATTGTTCTCAACGGCCGCCGTCATCACGCCACGCAGAATCCACTGCTCGGCACCATAGACGGGCTCGGCGGTGCTGCCTGGGTATTTCGAGTCGAAGCGGGTAATGTCGGCATTGGCGTAAGCGTTCCAGTGCTCGCTGATGTCGTAACCCAACTTCACGTAGCCGCCCACCTGCTCAAAATCCATATTTGGCCGATGGTTGTCCGACCTGTTATAAACGGCCGACACGGTGCTCGAAAACTTGCCCACACGCGCCTGGTTCGACGCTTCGGCCATCAGCGTTCCGTGGCTTCCGCCGCCCAGATTCACGCTGGTGCGGACGCCGTCCTGCTTCATCGAGCGTGTGACGATGCTGATGACGCCGCCCATTGCATTGCTGCCGTAGAGCACCGACGCAGGGCCGCGCAGCACTTCAACGCGTTCGGTCATCATTGTCTGGTAACTGTCGGAAATTGGGTGGCCGAAGATGCCCTGATACTGCGGATGACCATCGATAAGTACCAGAATATCAGTGTTTGGCGTTCCGCCGATGCCACGCACATTGATGGCGCCCGAGCCGCCGCCCGACACGCCAAAGCCCATCACCGCACGGCTGGTCAGAAACAGGCCTGGCACTTGCTGCATCACGGTCGGTAGCACCGAAACCTGATTCTGTTCGGTCAGTTTGGCCTGGTCGACAACCGAGACGGTCATAGGCAAATGCCTGATATCTATCGGGTTGCGAGTGCCTGTCACTACCACTTCCTGAATGTTGATGGTGTCGGTCTGCGCCGATGCCGCGCCGTACGCCATTGTGGCGGCCAATGCGCCGATGAGCATTTTGTTCATTGCAATTGTTTAAAATTTTGCGCCAAAAATATCAATTCCCTACAAAATCAGTAGTTTGATTTAGCCGTATTTGAAAATTATATAGGAAATGGCGATATTTCCCGAAATACCGCCCTTTTCTGCTGTCCGTTGTCTGACGTCTGTAGTCCGATGTCCCTATTTATCCAAATCAACCACTGTATATTTCATTGTCCCCAGCCCCAGTTGTTCGGCGTAATCGACAATGTAGGTGCCGTGCTGGCGGTTGATGCGTTTCTGCAGCGCGGTGGCGTCGTCGCCCGATGTCGATTGGTAGTTGAAAACAAGGTCAAGGCAGGCTTTGTCGAGCGCCACGGGGTCGGTCGAAGCCAAAATGCCGATGTCGTTCATCTCGGGCCGAGCGGGCGAACCGTCGCAGTCGCAATCAACTGAAAGATTGTTCATTACGTTGATATATACAATGTTACGGCCTTCTTGTTTGAAATAGTTGTGCACCGCCTGAGCGGCCGCCGCCATCGATTCCAGAAAAGCGTCCTGTTCGGCAACGCGCCAGCGGGTTGTTGACGCGCCAGCCGAGTGGATGTAGAGTTTTCCGCTGTGCGAAGCCACGCCGATGCTCTGATTCTTGAGCACACCGCCAAACCCGCCCATTGCGTGCCCCTTGAAGTGCGCCAGGTTTATCATAAAATCGTAGTTGGCAAGATGTGAGCCAACAATGTCATATTCAATATGTTTGGTGTCAGTCACGGGCAGTTTCATCGTGCCTTCTTCGTCCATAATATCAACGGTGGCAATCTGCGCGTAACCACGTTCTTCAATGGCTTTGCGATGGTCGGCGGTGGTAGAGCGGTTGCCGCCGTAGGCCGTGTTGCACTCAACCAGCGTGCCGCCCACGCTCTGCACAAGGTCTTTAATCAGTTCGGGGCGCAGATGGTTCGATTTCGACGACTCGCCCGTCGATATTTTCACCGCCACGCGGCCCGTGGCATCAACGCCGAGAGCCTTGTAAATCCGCACCAGCGCTTCGGGCGTAATCTCTTTTGTGAAATAAACCACGCTCGCGCTGGCATTTTCGTCAGCCGCAGCGCTGTTCGGCGTTGGCTCGCCGCCCGAGCACGAAGCAACGGCCATAAATCCCGCAATTGTCAGAAAGATAATACGTTTCATATTTTTACATTTTCAAAAATTACGTTAAAGATATGATTTTCCGCAAATCGGCAGGATTCAATTCCAACTTTTTGCTGATGATTTATAATGCCTTATCGGGGAAAACAAAAAAACGACGGCTGGCATCCGTTTGAACCGGATTATTTCAATCTTTGCGTTATGCTCGACATTGAGACATACCGTGACTTTTGTCTTTCGCTTGGCGCCGATGTGGTGGAGAAGATGCCGTTTGCGGCTTTTCCACACGGTGAAAGTGTGCTGGTGTTTTACGTGCACGGCCATATGTTTGCCTTTTTCGATTGCGACGATTATGGCATTGTCACGCTCAAGTGCCAGCCCGACCGCATCGGGGAACTCAAAGCCCGTTACGACAGTGTTGGGCGCCCGTTCAACCTTTCGCCCAAACACTGGATTGGCGTTGATGCCCGCACCGCTCCCGCCGACCTGCTTCGCGAACTCACACGAAACTCGTACCAGATTGTGCGGGAAAAATACAAGGAGTAATTGCCACAAAACTTGTGGAAGTCAGCTAAATACATGTAACTGACTTAATTCCAATCAGATACATACATTATTCTCTGTTCGTAACATATATTATTGATAATCAATAATATATGTTAACAATTTTTGCAAAAATCTTAACAATTCTTAACACAAAATTTTTGGATTGTGAGATTTTCGCCTATACTATTGTACCCACGAAACAAATCGTAAGATATTGATTATTAAAATAATATATAAAAATCTTTTAATTATTTAAATTTTCTTATTATGGAAAAACCCATTATTTACACATCGGAATGGCTCGCCAGGACACCCGAAACGAGCGGCGTTGCCAAAGCCATTTTTGCCGCACTCGATGAATTGCAAATCGAACACCGCGAGTTGAAAAACACCAAAGACTATTGGTGCAGAGATTATATGCCCGTTTGCATATCAAAAAACGACGGTTGGTATACCAGGTATAAGTATAGTCCCGATTATCTGATTGAATATAAAACTAAACGGAAGTATATCACGAAGCAAGAAGATGCCTGCAAAAGTATTATGACGCATTTGAGTGACTATGTGGATATTGTTTTCGATGGCGGAAATTATGTACGTTGTGGCAACAAGGTGATTATGACCGACAAAATCTTCAGCGAAAATCCCCATATATCGCCGAACGCATTATTAACCGATTTACAATTTAACCTATTATGGCCAATAATAATCCTTCTGCCTTGGGATATGAAGGAGCCTTACGGACATTCCGATGGTATGGTCGCTTGTCTTGGCGACAACAAAATTTTGCTCACTGGCTACTGGAAACAAAGAAATAAGAAATACCACAAACGGCTCTTGAAGATTTTGAGCGCACATTTCGAAGTGGTGGAACTACCTGATTGGAAAGGCTCTGA
>JAEEGG010000796.1_pt1 | contig 91902 bp, 80 predicted proteins | sample 9134161 | NCBI WGS metagenome assembly JAEEGG01 (sample SAMN16246543, study PRJNA631951) | gut metagenome | biome: gut microbiome; feature: rumen; material: CR-attached | host: Bos | place: Iran: Karaj | collected 2018-10
TACGGGTTGATGGCTAGTTAGATACTTTAATTGGATGGGGTTGTCAATAATGGCATTTTTATCTCGCCAAACCTTGCCATTATTGACTAAACTTGAAAAAATCTACTGGGAAACTCGAGATAGTTATATGTCGTCTCACTGTCGTAACCCTTTCTGTCATAGTAGGCAGTGGAAGGAAAACGGGAGAAGCCTCCGGCCTTGGCTCCGGTAGATGTCAGTGCGTAAATGCGGCTGCTGTCAGTAATTGAATATCCGACGGCCGCCTTGTAACTGAAGGAATTGTCACTGCGGGATGCATTGCTGTAACTTCTGAGTCCTCCTGTCCCGTAGTCCAGAAATGTACCGTCAGCCTTTGACTTCATGTGCTGGAAGCGAAGACCGAGTTCAGCATCAAAGCCGCTGTCCCAGGTGTAGCGGATATCAGAAAACAGTGACAGGAAATGATCATCCGTGCTGATATTAACGCTTGACACAGGAATATTTGAAACATCCATGCCATACATCTCACCAAGATATACAATTTCCGGGATACCTGAAAGATCAAAGCCGACATTCACATCATTATCAAGAGAGCGTGCAGTATAGTTGACACCTACAATAGCCTTGCTCTTGTTTCCAAAATCATGCGCATATCTCGCTTCAGCCGAATACAGTTGAAAATATTGTCTCAAGAGGTGACATAGGGAAGCTTTCCGGTGGGGAAAAGCAGAAAGTGGCGGCCGGAGAAGTGGCCATAGCCGATCCTGAGATAATTCTGCTTGACGAACCGACCTCGAGTCTGGACTATCATTCCATAAAACAGTTGCGTGAACTGATCGGTTTATGGAAATCCAGAGGAAAAACAGTAATCGTATCAGAGCACCGACTGTGGTTTATATGGGATCTGGCAGATCGCTTGCTTCTGTTCAGAAACGGACTTCTTAAAAGTGAGTACGGCAGAAAGGAAATGAACAGACTTTTTGACAGTGAACTTGCAAAACTCGGACTCAGATCTGTAAGCGCCGGCGGATGCGATCCTTCCGTCCCCTGCCACCCGGAATTCTTGCCGGGAGACAGTTTTTACGAAATCAAGGATTTTTACGCCAGAAACGGCGGCAGGGAGTACAGAATTCCGCAGATCCGCTTTGCAAAGGGGGCGATTACAGCGATAACAGCCCCTAACGGCAATGGCAAAAGCACTCTCCTTCACTGTCTTGCAGGGATCCTTAAATTCAGGGCGGAAATCAATACCCCCTCCGGATCGCTGAGCAGAAAGGAATTCTGCAGAAGCTGGTTCAATGGTATTTCAGGATCCCAACTACCAGCTGTGCAGGGAGACTGTGGAGGATGAACTGAGGATCAGCTTTCCTAAAGAGACACCAAAGGAACTTGTGCGGATCGGCATCAGCGAAATTCTGAAGGATCTTGAACTGTCGGGGACAGAGGATCGGCAACCCCTGTCTCTGTCCGGCGGACAGAAGCAGAGACTTGCCATAGGATGTGCAATAGCGTCCCGCAGAAACCAGCTTCTTGACGAACCTACAAGCGGACTTGACTATACAAATATGAAAGCGCTGTCAATCTTACTGAAGAAACTCAGCGCAAAAAAGAAAATAACTGTCATAGTAGTAACCCACGACGTTGAATTTATATATTCATGCTGCAACCGTCACATTCAGCTTGCCTACAAGCAATCTTGACTTCGCCAGAAAACAGCTCCTGTCGGATACATAGCAAAAAAAGAGCCCGGACTACCCGGACTCCTCACTGAAATTATTTGATTAAATCACGTTGATGATCACTCAGCTTCAAGCTTCCAGGTTAACTCAGCATCGTTAACAATGAGAGTGTACCTGCCGACCTGACTGATCTTCACATCACCACAGGAAGACTGATTATTGCACAGAGTATTGCTGCCCGCATCACCCCATACATTACCTGTCCAGCCCCTGGTATCAGTTACCTTGAAACGCTGAGGACCGTTGCTGTCGCTCTTTCCGGTCAGCACCAGACTTATCCTCCATGTACCTGTTGATGAATCATAGGTCATGGCATCATGAGTCCAGCTGTTCGTAGTACCGGCATAGTACATTGCACTGTGTGTAGGTGCTATGTATACATCGGTTACATTGACAACCTGCTGTGCATTAACGTCATACTCTCCGTCTGACACAGTAAGCTGAACCCTGTATGCTCCCGTCCCGGCATATGTATGAACAGGATCCTTTTCATTGGAAGTTGATCCGTCACCGAAATCCCAGCTGTAGGAGAGGGTATCACCGTCACTGTCAGCAGACTGGTTGGAGAATGATACTTTCTCTCTGTTGGCGGAAGTAGAGAACCCTGCTACAGGAGCGTGGTTCATACCGGCAACTTCCTCAAGTTTCCATGTCATATTGGCATCAAACACAGACAACCTGTAATCACCGATTCCATTGATAATAACGTCACCGCAGGAAACCTGATTATCACAGAGTTTGTTTCCGCCGCCGGTACCGAATACCGAACCCTTCCAGTCAGGAGTTGTGGTTACCTTGAAGCGCTGCGGTCCGTTGCTGTCACCTGCACCGGTAAGATTAAGCATAATCTCCCAGGCACCTGTTTCAGTGTTGAAGCTCATTGCATCATGTGACCAGCCGTTGGCAGTGCCGGCAAAATACAGAGCATTCAGAACAGGGTTGTAGGCAGCTGACTTAACATTCACATCCTTTGATTTAGAGGTTGTAACAGTTCCGTCACTTACGCTGAGAGTAACAGTGTAGGTTCCTTTAGTGGCATAGGTGTGAGAAGGATTCACATCGGTAGAACCAAGTTTGTCACCAAAATCCCATACGTATGTAAGCTTATCACCATCGGCGTCAGAAGATACGTTGGTAAACGCTGCCGAGAGACCATCAGCGGACACAGTGAAATCTGCGTTTGGTGCGGTATTGGACAGTTTCCTGAGTGTCCATGTAAGAGCAGAGTCATTTACCAGCAGTCTGTAATCACCGGCCTGACTGATCTTTACGTCACCGCAACGGCTTTGATCACTGCAGAGTTTATTGTTGCCGCCATCACCGAAGACAACACCCTTCCAGTCAGCAGTTGTAGTTACCTTGAAGCGCTGTGAACCGTTGCCGTCACCATTACCGTCAAGTTTAAGATCGATCCACCACTCGTCATTCTTCTCGTCATAGGTCATCTGCTGATGAGACCAGCTGTTTGCGGTACCTGCAAAGAAAAGATTTGGAAGATCCTGGTTAGGACTGCTCTTCTTCTCCACCTTTACAGTCATGTCAGCACTTGCAGAAGCTCCGTTGGAATCTGTTGCTGTTACCGTGTAGGAATGAGTGCCGACAGCAGGATTGACACTGATGCTGGATCCGGTTTCACCGTTGCTCCACCTGAGAGATACATTATCTCCATCAGGATCGGAGGCCGTGGCAGTAAGAATTACTGTTGTGCCTTCATATACGGCTGCAGACGGATCTGCTGACAATGTTACCTTAGGAGGATTGTTCTGCTGTACGTTAATCGTCAGATTGGCAGTCGCAGTAGCACCCTTGTTATCAGTCACGGTCAGAGAGTAGTTCTCTGTTTTGGACGGCTTAACCGTAATCTGGGCTGTAGTTTCTCCCGTACTCCATTTGTAGGAAGCTATGTTTCCGTCAGAATCAGTTGACTTGGAGCCGTCAAGAGTAACACTTGTACCGGCTTTTACAGTAGTGGCACTGGCGCTGATTACAGCAACCGGTGCAACATTGCCGTTATCAACATTTACCTTAATCACGGCAGAATTAGTTGCACCCTGATCGTCAGTAACTGTGAGAGTGTACTCTGTAGTCTGTGAAGGATTAACAGAAATCGCTGCTGATGTCGCGCCATTGCTCCACTTGTAAGACTTGATTGATCCATCCGGATCGTATGACTGGGATCCGTCAAGTTTGACAGTCTCACCGGATCTGATGGTTACGGAAGAACCGTTACTGATCTTGGCAACTGGAGATTTATTTGGTACTGGACCAACTTCCGGTTCACCCTGGGAAAGAGCTGTTCCTTCGACCTTGTATGAACCCAGATCGGTAATAATGAAATTTCCGCCTGAAGAATTCTTATACCAGGTATTGGCACAGTCATTAAACAGGAATTCAAGACCTGTAGGATCACCCTCTAACTCCAGTTCCTTCACAAACCAGCCGTTATTGTAGGCACTCATGGCAACTCCCGGAACAGTCGTCCAGCCGCCGTCTGCTGATGCAGGAAGAGGTCGGTAGTGGATGCAGATCTTGCTGCCTGAAGCCGGCTTGAAGTAAATTGTAGCTGCAGGAACAATATCGGAAGGTTTGCCTTCGGTATATGTTCCGGTGGCCTCGTCGACAGTGTAGACGCCTGCGGACAGACATGGAGCCGTCTTAGGGAAGTATGCACTGCTGCTGGTACTAAGAAGCTTCACATCGGCACAGCTGTTGTCACGGTTGTACTCTACGGTACCCTTGAAATAAACGCTGTTCTTGCCTTCAACCTTCTTGAGATACTTGGTTGACCAGTCTCCGGCACCGGAATCGCGGTACTCAAGAGAAACTCCGTCAGCCTTCTGATCGGAAGGTTTTGCATATATGGTTACGGAATCTGTCACCACAACGCTGCCGTCTGTAATGAACATATGAGTACCGTTGATATCTCCATCAACATCCTCAATCATTCCGTCGCCTGTGCTTCTGTACCTGCCGGCACCTACGTAAACAGACTGGATTTCGCTTCGGGTTACATTGCCCTTGGTATCAGTTGCTTCCATATAGTAGTCAACAAGCTGATCACGGTAGTCGTCAATATAGGCGTAGTAGGTGTCACCGATCTTCTTGGCAGTAACTATTCCAAGAGCCTCGGTATTCTTTGACACCTGCCATGGCACGCCGTTGATTACAGGTGTAAGATCTCGCTTCTTTGTGTCATATGTCTTCCACTCGCCAACCTGACTTGGATCGCAGTTGGCCTTTCCGGCGTGGGCTGCTGGATCATATACACGGGGCGCGATGTCAGTAGGTGACATGCTCTTGTCTTTATGTGCACGAACCTTAACCTTGACATCGGCTATGCCGCTTACGTCATAGGCATAGGTGTAGATTGCGAAAACATTATCTGCATGAACAACTGTCCAGCCTTCTGCCTTGGATGCGTTGGCACTTCCAGGATTGTACGGATAGCGCTGTACCCACCACATGGATGGTCCGGTGCGATCCTGTGCAATGTTCTTCTTTACATAAGGCTCGGTGAAGTACAGTGACTGATTGAAGCCCAGGGTAGGCTTGACGTTGTCATCAGTATTCTCATCATAGTAGCCAAAGCCTGAATCGATGGAAGATATAAGGAAATACCAGCCAAGCTCTGCAGGGTTTGCACCGCCCTTGTAATCATTATTTGGATCACCCTTGACCGGGAATGAGAACATGTACGGATTCAGCTGATTGCCTTCATAGGTTACCTGCTTTTCGGCATCAGTCTTTGGAGACCAGTAGTTAGGATGGGCATCGAGCCAGATCTGCTCGGCAGTCTCTGCATAGTTGATTGCAGCCTGCAGCAGTGCAAAGTTTCTTTCCAGATAGTGGTAGCCGTATTCCATTGACACCACATGTCCGAACGGTGTTCCCGCATGATTTGTCGGAGCGGATATCTCGGTACCCATTGCCCGGTTGAAATCAGCAATCTGTCCCTTCCAGATACCCATCGGAATGTGCCAGTGGTACCAGGTCGGATCTGATGAAGAGTCACGTGTATCAACCCATGAGCCGTCCTGCACGTGCTGAATATCATCATCCGGGATCGGATAGGCTTTCAGATATTCCTGAACACCCATACCAACTACACCATCGGACGAATACTCATCTCCGGACGCAAGCCATGTACTGATGGAGCCGGCACGACCTTCCCCGTTGTCACCGTCGTGGGCGATTACAAAGTACATTGTTCTGCCGTTTGCATCAGCCTCATAGCTTGGACGGTTTATTTCATTGGATGCCGTGGCTATGCCTTCCCAGCCCTCCAGCCATGAGCCGTTCTGATCTACAGGAATACCTGCAATCTTTGAAACTTCTGCCGTCTCAGGATCTACATACTGTACCCAGTGCGGAATGTCGCAGAACGGAAATTTGTTCAGAATGGTCTGCTGCTCGTGAGCCATGCCTACATGCTCCCAGCCGCCCTTCTCGTAGGTATTCTGGAGATCTGCACGGTTAGGCGGTGAAACTATGGTATCAAAAGCAGGATTCTTGTAATTGAACGGATAGTCCTTCAGAGCGCGGGAGAAATGGTTGTTGCCCATTACAGACCATTCAATACCAAGTTTCTTGAGAGTTGGAATAAGTCTTTCGGAGAAGCCGAGCTCGGTAGGGAAGAAGCCCTTTGATGACGTGAACTGGGATCCCAGGAAGTAGTCCTGCTGCAGTGTTACGTTCTGATAAATCAAATCCTTGAGGAAATACTTAGGTCCTACCAGAGGTCCCATGGAATGGTGACCTGTGAAGTGAATCGGATCCAGGGCGTTAAAGCCGTTTGCGGTCTTCAGGCTGCCTACTGTGGACTTCCAGTCTTTGGACCAGCCGATAGGATAGAAACCGTTGAATGAGCCCCTCTCAGCAAAATCCTGTATATTGTTGACCACTGCTGCAGACATGGTTACATGGGTCTGACTCATAGGGTGACGGCCACTGTTCGCTCTTGCTGTCTGTGCCGGCCACACGGTATAAGCATTCTGTTTGGCATCACGCATGTAGTACTGCTCAAGATTGTCATGAGGCATTACTACACCGGATGGAAATATAAAAGTGTATCCTGACGGAGGGTTGGTCTTAATTTCAAGAGCACCGCCATCGTAGGTATAACGGATCGGACCGCCTACAGGGGTTGAATCATAGGTATTCACATCATAATACGGCCAGAAGTTAGGCATATGATTGTGATAAATGTGAGTAGCAGCGATTTTTGCGTCTGCCTCAGGAATTCCGACTGCACCCAAAGTCGAAGCAAGTGCTATACCTACAGCAACATTGAGAGCTGATCTTTTGAATTTCTTACTCGGTGTGTAAAAGTGCATTTTTATCTCCGAAAGGATTCAAACTTACAATAAAAAGAAAGGCCCAAACAGCCTGTCGTACATGATCCGCTCAATAAGAACAAAAGTTAAACTAATTTGATTTTTAATAATCAATTTTGTAGTGCTGTTCACAATATAGCCAAAATCAAAAACAGCCAGTAAAAAATTTTTTTTAGATTTTTTACAGCATATTCCTGAATCAGAAAAATCCGCTTAACGCCTGCATTTTCTTGATTTTTTTAAATTAGAAAAAAAATTTTTCTGATATTGGAACAAAAATTTTTTACGCTGAAACGAATCTGCAGATAAATTCTGAACAAAAAAACAGAATAAAAATCAACCGACTTTATTTAATCTTATTTGCTCACAAATGAAGCAGATTCCACGGAAGGATTCGTTTCAAAACTGCTATGCCATTTCATTAAACAGGCGGGAGGCTGAATTATGAAATCAGATAAAGAAAAAAAACGATTTTTACGAGGAGACGAAACACAGAGGTTGTCTGCAGGAGTGCAGCCAGATTCTTATGCCCCCCGGTTTATATACGGGGGACCGCCTACCGGGAGACAAAAAAAGATCCATACCCTGCGGTACAGATCCGGAAAATTCAAAAATTTTTTTGTTATTATCAGTTATTGGCTGGTTCCTTACCTGCGGCCACATCTTCGGCAACCTTCTGCTGTTCCTGTCTGATCTTCTGATCAAAGAGAAGCTCAAAATTAACAGGAGGAAGCAGCACAGGAGGGAATCCGCCGTCAGTTACCAGAGAGGCGATTCTCTCGCTTGCATACGGGAATAGAATGGTAGGAGTCACAGCCTCAAGAACATGTCTGAGATCAATATCGCTGAGACGGACTGAAAACACGCCGGCATATTTAACTTCGCAGACGAAATAGGTCTTGTTCTCATCCTCGGCATCTTTGCATGTAGCTGTAACACGTACAGTTGCATTGTAGGTATCTTCCTCCACATCAACCTTTTTGGTATCAAGACCAAAATCAACTGTCAAAGCCGGCTTGTACTGCTGAACAAATACTTCCGGAGATACAGGTGATTCAAAAGACACATCCTTCAGATATATCTTCTTGATTTCAAAAGGTGGTTTCTGGTTATTATTCTTAGCTTCTTCGGCCATTTTACATTCCTTTTACAAAACCGTAAGGTATACACAAAAAATTCAATTCAGCGGTTTCACCGCTGTTCTAAAAAAGTACTGTCAGTCAGTTTTTGACAGTAGGAAGACCTTCCTGCTGCCATGTAAACATACCGCCATGAAGTGCAAAAACCGATTTGAATCCGTTCTTAATCAGTTCGTTGCCCAGCTCATATGTTCTGGTTCCATCCTTGTCTACAATAACCGCAGGACGTTCTCTGTCTTTGGAAACATTGCCCAGATTATTGTTCAGAATGTCGGATTCAATCACATTCAAAGAACCGGGAAGATGCCCCAGGGCAAATTCTTCATTGGAACGCACATCAAGGATCAGAGCATTCTCACGATTAATCTTCTCGGCAACCTCCATAGGCGAAAGCATACCCACCTTGGAGAGTCTCATTTTGACGGTGTTAACCACAACGACGTACAATGATACAAGAAAGACTGCTACTAAAATATAGTGGTTTAGCACAAAATCAAGAAAACTTAACTGAACTTCAGGCTGCATATCAAAAACCTAATACTTGAACAAATGATCAGAATTCAAAATTTTATCTGAGTGCAAAAATCGGATCCATATAAGGAAAGGCATCCTGAAAATGTGCACTTCATCAAAATACTGCGTAGATTGTCACATAAATACAGTCTGCAGACAACAAAAAAAGGAGTGAAAATCACTTTCAACTCCCTGATAAAATACTGCCGGTACCGGTACTGTTCAGGATTTGGTACCGCCAACAGTTATGGAATCTATCTTAAGAGTAGGTATTCCTATGCCTACTCTTACAAGCTGACCTCTCTTTCCGCATGATCCGAGCCCCGGATCAAATGCCAGATCATTGCCTACCATGGAAATGTTGTTCATTACCTCTATGGCATTGCCGATAAGAGTAGCTCCCTTAATCGGTACAGTCACCTTGCCGTTTTCTATCATATATGCCTCGTCGGCTTCAAAGATAAACTGTCCGCTGGTGGTATCCACCTGGCCTCCGGCAAAGTCAACTGCGTACACTCCGTGCTTCACGGATGAGATTATTTCCTCCGGCTCGGACTCGCCAGGCATCATATAGGTATTTGTCATACGGGTGATAGGTATGGTGGAATGTGACATTCTTCTGCCGTTTCCGGTGGACTGCTTTCCTACCAGAGATGCATTATGCCTGTCATACATAAATGATGTAACAACACCGTTTTCTATCAGAACATTGCGTCTTGCTCTGTTGCCCTCATCATCAATGTTGAGAGAGCCCGGAGAATTCGGGATAGTGCCGTCATCAACAACCGTACAGACAGGAGAAGATACCTTCTGTCCCATGAGTTTGGAAAACAGGGAGGTATTCTTGCGGCATGAATCACCCTCAAGTCCGTGACCTACAGCTTCGTGGATGAGAACGCCGGACTTTCCGGATGCCAGGACTACCGTCATCGGTCCTGCCGGTGCCTCTACTGATTCAAGCTTTACCAGAGCCTGACGTATAGCATCATCAACATAGGACATGGCACGGGTCGTATTGCCGACAGGTTCAAAAAAGAAATCAAAGCATCCCCTTGTGCCGCCGCCGGCACCGCCGGACTCTCTGCGGCCATCCTTCTCCACAACGACTCCGCAGCGCAGACTGATCAGGGGCCTTATGTCAGCTCCCAGAGTACCGTCGGTGGAAGCTACAAGAACGTGTCTGAAGGATCCTGAAATTCTGGCATTAAACTGACGAACCAGAGGACAGCTGTCCCTGGCATACTTGTCCATATCCTGAAGAAGTTTAATCTTCAGATCCCGATCCATGGTTTCAAAAGGGTTGATCGGTTCATAAAAGGAATTGCCTTTTACTTCCGTTAATACCGGTACTGAAGCCTCCTGGCCAATTCTGCTGATGCTTCTTGCTGATTTTACGCTCTGTTTTATGGCATTCGCAGATATTTCGTGGGAAAACGCAAGGCTGCACTTTTCTCCGGAAACGGCTCTGACTCCAAGACCCTGCATGATGTTGAAACTGCCGTTTTTGACCTTGCTCTCATCAATCATCCAGGATTCTGCCATCGCATGCTGAATGTATATATCGCCAAAATCCAGATCTGAATGATGAAGATCGGCCAGAGCTCTGTGTAAATCACTGATCTCCAGTTCAGCGGGATGCAGTGTTTTATCTGTTACTTTTTCCAATATCATTGTTTTATTACCGAAACAATATTCAAATTTCCGGATAGATTATAGCAAGGCGACACATTATGGAATGTTATTACTGACACAGATTTAAAAGAGCGGGAGATAGGTGAGCATAGTTTCCCGAAATTCCTCCACCGGCTTTCTTCCGGGCGGGAATAACACTGCTTTCGAATGATGCCGGGGCGATGCACACCGCCGGCAGTGCGCTCACACGGATATTTTCGTTCCGAAGCAGATAGAATATACTCTGTCACATCATTACAACATCAAACTGCTCCTGACTGTACATAGGCTCCGCATGCACCTGGATCTGTCTTCCGAGAAATACCTCAAGCTCGGCAAGATAATGCTGGGAATCATTGTTAAGAGCCTCGGCCACATCCTTTGAAGCGTAAACCACATACTTTTCCACATTAAAGGATTTATGGACCCTGGTAACCTCTCTCAGGATCTCTGAACATACGGTATCAACGCTCTTGATCCTGCCCTTGCCTCTGCATAGCGGACAGTCACAGCAGAGAATATGTCCGAGACTTTCTCTTGTGCGTTTCCTTGTCATTTCCACCAGACCGAGATGAGAAAACCCGTTGATTGATGTTTTATCCCTGTCATGAGAAAGAGCGGACTCCAGGGCGGAAAGCACCCTTCTCCTGTGCTCCTCGCTCTGCATATCAATAAAGTCAATTATGATGATTCCTCCCAGGTTCCTGAGTCTCAGCTGGCGGGCTATGGCCTTGGTAGCCTCGATATTGGTATTGAAAATTGTTTCCTCCTGATTGCGGTGACCAACAAAGGCACCGGTATTGATGTCTATGGTTGTCATGGCCTCCGTCTGATCTATAATCAGATACCCGCCGGATTTAAGCTGAACCTTGCGCTCCAGAGCTCTCTGGATCTCGGATTCCACATCATACATGTCAAACAGTGGTGCCAGCCCTTCATAAAGTTCAATACAGTCTGCAACCTCCGGAATAAACTCTGAACAGAATTTTTTCAGTTCTTCGCATGTTTCCTTCGAATCTATGCGGATCTTGTCAATATGAGAACCTACGAAATCCCTGAGAAGTCTGAATGCCAGAGGAAGATCCTCATAAAGAACGGCACAGTCCTTCGCCTCCCTGCGCTTTCCCTTAATCTGATTCCAGACATATTTAAGAAAGGATGCATCCTGCTCCAGTTCTCTTTCAGACACCCCCTCGGCTGCTGTGCGGACAATAAAGCCTCCGTCCTGATCTATATACTTTTCCACGCAGTTTTTCAGTCGATCTCTTTCCTCCTGGGAATGTATTTTCTGAGAAACTCCCACATGGGCACTTCCCGGCATAAAAACAAGATAACGGGAAGGGAGAGTAATATCTGTTGTAAGTCTTGCTCCCTTCGTACCTATCGGATCCTTTACCACCTGAACAATAATATGCTGTCCCTGACTTACAAGACGTGCGATATCCTGAACCTGAAAATGCTCCTTTTCCTCAGGGTTGACGCACTCGGTATGAGGAACAATGTCAGAGGCATGAAGAAACGCAGCCTTGTCAACACCGATATCAACAAAAGCGGCCTGCATTCCGGGAAGAATTCTGGTGACCCTGCCCTTGTATATATTTCCGACCATGCCGAGTTTGGTCTGGCGTTCAATGTGAACCTCCTGAAGAAGTCCCTGCTCTACAAGGGCAACTCTGGTCTCAACCGGGGTAACATTAACAAGCAATTCAACAGACATCTAAAAATTCTCCGGGACGAATTCATATGCGGATCTTCACATATGAAAAGCTGAAATAATTAGAAAAGAGCTCCCATGCCGAACCCTGCAGCCAGACCGGAACCTGAAGGGAAAATTCCATAGCTGGCAAGCATCATGGCTGTCTCATCCATGGGAAGACCGATAACATTGGTGAAGGATCCGGTGCAGCGTGCAACAAATTCCCGGCCTCCGCCCTGGATTGCATAGGCACCGGCCTTGTCCATGGGTTCTCCGCCGGCACAGTACGCTTTTATCTGCGAAGATGAAAGAGTCCTGAAGGCAACCTCGGTGGTAACCATATCAGAGGCTGTAGATCCGTATCCGTTGGTAAAGGCAAAAGCAGTAACAACACGGTGGATCCGACCGGAAAGAAGAGACAGAATTCTGACAGCATCATCATAATCCTTTGGTTTGCCGATAATGGCATTGTCCAGAATTATTACCGTATCGGCACCCAGGGTAGGCCCGAGACAGCCGTTCATTTTAAATCCTTCAATACTTTTTGATTCGGCCATGCGCTGGACATAGGCAAGAGGAAGTTCAAAAGGTCTGACGGACTCATCCACACTGGGCAGAACTATTCTGAAACAATATCCTGCTTCCCTGAGCAGCTGCTGACGGCGGGGAGAACCGGAAGCGAGAAAAAAGGACGGCTCAAAGCTGGTTGTTGGTATTCCTGACATGGCGAAACCTCATTAGAAAACCTAAAGATACCCAGAGTACCGGCCACATAACCATATCCGATACGCAGGAAAGGATCGTGTGATAATCGATAAAAGCCAAGCCAAAAAGGTGTTCAAGCCAGAAAATAACAATCTGACCTACAAATGAGATTATAGCAATAGAAACCGACTGCTGCAGAAGAGAATATGTCTCCAGCTTGGAAAATGCGGATGTCAGCATGAAAACCATAAGAGAAAATGCAAAAGCTTTGATCCCCAGAGTGCTTCCCACCAGAAGATCAAGCATCAGACCGGCCATAAATCCATGACCGATATTTACCATTCTTGGAATCTTCACTGTCCAGAACATGACAGTCAGAAGAAGAATATTGGGATAGAAATGCTGAAGCACCGGCGGCGGAGCTATCAGATTAAGGATCAGGGCCAGAAACAGGGAGCCGTATACCATCAGCAGGGTTATAAAATTACCGTACAAGAGATACCCCGTTCTTTATGTAATTAACGCTCTCCCGGCCGAGATTCTGTCCGTCGGGAGCAAAGTATTCAGTCGGCCACATCAGAAGCACATAGCGTATGCGGTTAAGATCCTCAATAGGACGTGCCTTGACCTCGGCAAATCCGGTACCGTTGTCAGGTGAATACTCCACAACTCTGGCTACAGGATAGCCCCGCGGAAATTTGCCGCCGAGTCCCGAAGTCACCAGAAGATCGCCTACCTGTATATCCACATTTCTCGGCAGATCATCCATAATCAGCATATCAACCTGTCCGGTACCGCTCGCTATTCCTCTTATGTCGTTGCGAATGTCACGCACAGGAATGGAGTGTCTGCGATCAGAAATGAGAATGGCTCTGCTCATATTGGGCGATACATCAGTAATCTGGCCGATGATCCCGTCCTCGCCGATTAGCGGCTGCCCCTCATAAACACCGGCCTGCTTGCCCTTGTTGATTACAATACGCTGCTCAAATGGATCCGTGGCCACGCTCATGATCTCGGCAACTTCAACTCTTGAATCCGACTGGATCGGAGACCCCAGAAGCGCCCTCAGCTTCTCGTTCTCCTGCTTCATCTGACCGTACTTGAGAAGTTCACCCTTGAGAAGCATAAGAGTTTCCTGAAGCCGGCGGTTATCCTCCACCAGCTGATATCTTGTTCTCATCTGCTGGCGCATGGCCGATGTCAGAACCGACGGGGAGTTTGCGACAGAATAAAGAGGACTCATAAGAGTATCTACCGATACTCTTATTTCCTTTGAAAGATGCAGACTTGTATCAGCCAGCACCAGTCCTATGGACAGAAGTGCAGCTATAAAAAATCTGAAGGACGGTGGAATTCCCCGATACTGATCCTGCTGTTTCATCCGCTTTCGCTGAGAGCAAAATTAAAAAACAGCCTCTCCGTTAAAAGAAGCCGTCCAGGTACTATTCACCCTGAAATATATCACGCTGAGCCTTGGTAAGCATTTCAATAGCCTTGCCGCCGCCTCTTGCAACACAAGTAAGAGGATCTTCAGCCACAACAACAGGAAGACCAGTCTGCTCAGCCAGCAGCGTGGTAAGGCCGTGTAGCAGTGCACCGCCACCGGTAAGTACAATACCTCTTTCACTGATATCGGCGGACAGTTCCGGCGGACATGCGTCAAGAGCAACCTTGACGGCACCGACGATAGTGGCCAGTGACTGCGAAAGAGCCTCTCTCACATGCTCGGAACTAATCTGAAACTGGGCCGGAATACCGTCAAGGTGACGTCCGCGGACATCCAGATATTTAACATCTTCCTTTCCTGTACTGTATGCCGTACCAATCTGCTCCTTGATCCTCTCTGCTGTCTGCTCGCCGATAGACACCTTCATATTCTTCTTTATATAGGAAATAATGTCCTCATTGAAGCGATCGCCGCCGATTTTAACAGACTGCGCATATACCAGACCGCTCAGAGAAATAATCGCTATATCGGTAGTGCCGCCTCCGATATCCACAACCATAGATCCGGTAGCCTCTGCCACAGGAAGATCTGCACCAAGTGCCGCAGCCATAGGTTCGTCAATGACATAGACCTCAGTGGCACCGGCGTTCTCAGCTGCCCGCTTGATAGCCTGACGCTCAACCTTTGATGCCTTGCCAGGAACACTGATAAGGATCTTCGGATCCGGAGTAAAAAGTCCCCTGCCGTGAACTGTCTTGAGAAAATACTTCAGCATCTTCTCGGTGTAGTCAACATCAGCTATAACACCGTCCTTCATAGGGCGGATGGTCTCTATGGTATACGGGGTTCTGCCTATCATTTTCTTGGCTTCCTTACCGACGGCAACCACATATCCATGCTTAGACTCTTTGTCATGACGAACTGCCACTACCGTAGGTTCATTAAGAACTATACCCTTCCCTTTTACATATATCAGAGTATTGGCAGTTCCAAGATCAATCGAGATCTCGTTGTTGAACAAATTGCTCAAAAATTTAAACATTTTTTAATTCCAAGTTTTTCGAAATCATAAGGTATTCAAAATTGCGGGTATTGTAACATATTGACAGAAATTAACCGAATATTTAATACAAAAAAGGAACCTCACAAATGCAGGTTCCTTTTCAGGAGAGGGTAATATCTCCCACGCATATCAGTTCTGTATCCATGCTGTCAGAACTGCGGTTTCACATAACAGTCTACCGCGTGCCGTCGAGGCGGAACAGAACACGATCATTGCCGGGCCAGGCGCGGAATGCACCCTGGGACTGATCAACACCCTCAAGGGTTGTCCCGAGCCAGTACGGACCTGAAGAAACAGGATCTGTTCCGGTTATATCTCTCACCGGAACATAGGAGGCACCGGGTGCCAGAGGATAACTGCGGCCTACGGAACTGTCCCTTAACTGAAACATAACCGGATTCACCGACGCCGCGTCAGATTTCTTTTCCGGACTGCTTATCCTAAGATACATCATTCCGTGATCTGCTGTAATTCTGTCTCCGGTCTCCGCAGTGCTGTTCCTGACATTGACCAGCTCGGCTTTTTCTGAAATCATGCCGTTGCCGTAATCGACTGAAGGACTGTCCTTCAGATAGACCGTGCCTTCAGTTTTGCCAAACGGCTCAATGAAAAATACATCGCGGCTGAGAACGGTGCAGCTGTCATCATTATTTGCAACCCAGCCTTCGGATGCAACCGTATCACCGTTCATGACTCTGCGGTAATACTCGGTTTTAACCGGCATGAAAAGACTGGATCCCGGTGCCGTTCTTGCATTCGACAGCGCCAGTCTGCCCATTCTCATTTCCAGAGGATTCTGCCTGTAGAGAGCCGCCGTCGCCGTTTTTCCTGCAAGATCCGTATATGAATACACAAGACTTCCTGAAGAATCGGAGGCACTCACACCGCGGTACACGGAATCTGCGTCGACACTCTCCCGGATCCCCAGACTCATGAACACATAGAAACGGTTCCAGGTGCTTCCGTCATAACGCGGAGACTCGCTGCGGTAATCGGATATGAGCTTGGTACCTTCAAGATCCGGTGTGTAACCCTTCGCCAGGATCCTGTAGTGCCGTGAAGCTGAATTCAGACCGGTGCCTCCAAGTGACATAAGTTCAGAATCGGTGGCATTCAGATACAGGAAACCGCCTTTCCATGAATCACCGAGAACTGAATCACCGCAGTCGGTACAGCTGACAATGCGTTTTGATCTGACTTTGTTAATGACATTATACAGAGGAGTATAGGTTCCGTCAGATGAGGTAAACAGTTCGGCGTCAAGAGAATACCTGTCAATCAGCGGATAATGGTCCCTGTCGAAAAATGTAACGGCGGATCCTGATTTGCTTCTTGCCTTTACGTAAAGTTTCGGGGCAACAGGCTGACCGAAATATGTAAATGAAAGCTGATCCGACGAAACCGCACCGCAGGAGTTCCGGATCTGAGGCTGTGCCGGGGAATAGGATCTGAACTCAAAATCGTACGGAGCCACCAGACCGGAAAGAGCAAGTGTTGATCTGCCTACAGTCAGTCCTGAAACAGCGTCGGTATACTCCTTCACTGCCAAAGTATAATTACCTACATCACTGATTTCAGAAACTCTGAGAGTACTTCCGTCCGAGGATGCAGATCCGGAACCGTCATCTGCCGCATGCTGATTAAGTTTAAGCACATTAGGCGACAGGTAGTTGCCCTTTTCCGCAGAGCTGTCCCTGGTGTTCTCGGCGCTTACGGATATTTCCTGAACATGATCCGAATCATAGCCATAGCTTGGAACTGTCGGACATGATGCCAGATCCTCCGACTTTCCGGACTCGCCTGCACTGCAGTAGGCCTTCGGAATATAGAAAATATTGAAATCCAATCCAGCAAGATATTTTTCATCCGCGGACAGAGCCGTAACCTTTGCACACTCTTCATCAGAGCCGCAGGTGCTCTGGACGTTTATCTGGATCCCGTACGGAGAGTATCTGAAAATGGAGGATCCGGTGATCACTGTATCTGAGGAGACACCCGCCACATTCATTATCCCAGATGCCTTGAGGGTAACAATGCCCGCGTCATAATACCTGAAAGACGGAATTTTGTAATATGTACCGTCAAACTCGGGAATGATTTCAATGCCGGAGGATGAAGCAACGGAAGTATTTGCAGATGAAATAAAATCAAGACCTGATGATCGGACTGACGTATTGTACGTGAGAGAAAGATTGACCTTTCCGTCCTTAAGAGTTCCTGTTTTACAGACAGACGGATCATCTTCTGAATTTTTGATCACTGCAAGATATGTCTCAACTTCACGTCCGGCATAAAATGCATTGTTGGATGAATCAAATGCACTGCTCAGGCTTTTTAACGGAAGAATTCTCAGAACACTGTCACTGAATGCAAGAGTGCAGTCACTTTCACATTTGTACTCACGATCGGCCACACCGATCTCCACAGCACCGCTGCCGCGGGCCATGACAGAAACTCTGGAGCCGTCCGTCAGAACGTCAGCCGTTGAAGAAACAGTCCCGTTCTGCAAAAACACAGCGTTTCCGGACTTTATGGTAAGCGTTACGGCATCAGCAGAACTGTCACTTGCGGTAACAGACACCCACCCCTGCTCACAGGAAGCATGTGATCCTGATGTTGATACTGTTATTACAGGATTTTCCTGATATAGATCAAAATTCCACAAATCTTTTGACGGAAAGCTTACCAGATTTGAAGAAAGAATATAGTAGTCATCTCTTGAATCGGAGTTGTATTTTAGCGGAGTAGGCTTTTCAAACAGACCCAAAAAAGATGATGCCAAATATTTGTGGCTCATTGTAATATCAGCAGCGGATATCCTGACATTGTCCAGATAAACACCAGGCTGGTATTGAGTGCTGTTATTGTCAGAAGCTAAGCCTGAACTGACTTTGATCCATCCAGAATTCAGACTCACCGTGCCTCCGGAGAGAATATAGGTATTGCTGATGCTGATATTTTTTTCTAACGGAAGATGAGCACATATAATAGGACCAATCACAGGCCAACTGCAGACAGAGTTTGTCGAGTCAAATTTTACATCACCGTCAGCTATGATTAGAAAAGCCCTATTTGTACTGATGCTGGCACCTCTGACAAAACCGACAGATTTGGCATGAACCGCATAATACCCGTCAATTTCAACATTTTCCCTTATGTTTAAATCTCCGAGAATCTCGATATGTTCAAGAGCCTCATTCTGGGAACTGTATCCTGATATATGATTTGCAAGCTCGGTTTTGCCTGAACTTACAGTTTTCTGAGCATAGGTTACAGCCACTTCCGACGCCCGGTTGAATGAAACAGAGAAAGGGGAGCTGCCCGCAGGCGTATAGCAGTAATAGTAGGCGGACGTGCTTTGGTAGCTCGTATTGCTGATCTCTCCTCCAGTAATTTCTGTAATCTCTCCCGACGGATTAACGGCAAAATTTGTATCATACGCGGCGGGACAGGAAATGCGGTTGCTGTCAGCAGCCAGATGAAACGAGGAGAAAAGAACCATATTTCCACTGGCAGATTTGCCTGTCGGATGACTGTATGTAAATTTATATTTGAACAGATCCTTAAAAGGATATTCAAGATCTGCAGCAGTCTGAGTGGCAGCGGTTGCCGCGGCAGGAAGCAGCAAAGCAAGAAATGTCAGAGAAGTCAGGAAAGGAAAAAGAACTTTTTTCATATCAGTCTCCATCCACCAGGCCTGAATATACAGTTTTAGAAACAGAATAAAAGTCATCATCACCGTCTCGGCCGGCTTTACAGGATGCCACAGCCTTGAGGAAGTAGTCAGTCTGACTCGTATATCTGCCGAAATTTCCCGTCCTATCCATCACCGCCATCCTTCGCTGGCACTCGATTCTGACTGTGCAGCGGGAAAGAGCCGGGAATTTGGTTTCGCTGAAGGTGATTTTTTCCGGCACTCTGATACATCCGCCGACGGTTGAATCCCTTGCGGTGGAAGGTTCATCGGCACTGTGACGCCCAATGGGATACAGTCTGTAGGTAGCGGTTTCAAGAGCCGAATAGGCAGCCAGCTCAGCATTGGCATACATGACTGCATGAACATGGGCATCAGAACTGTCCACCCGCATGCGAAACAGTGCGGCCGCCAGCATGCCAAGTACCACAATCACAAACAGAGCAACAGCCAGTGTACTGCCTTCTTCACGTCTGAGAATATAATTACGGTGCATTGCGTACTCCTATTCTCTGAACAATTCTGCCGTCATCAACTTCCATGTTCGGATACCGGAAGGTGTAAAGTATTTCCAGCTCACCGTAGGGATTGTAGGATCCGTCAACACGGCTGAACTGAACGTCGGACACGTTTTCCGCAATTACCGCACCTTTGGTTTCACAGTTGTAATCATCACCCGCGGTCTCATGATAGTAGAGTCTGACAGTTTCTGTTTCTCCGTCAAAACAGACTGATGCGTACCTCTTTGCCGGATCTACCAGATACATTCTTCTTGTTTCAGAGAGCGGAGCAAAGGAGCCCGCATTTTCAAGAGTAAACTTGTAAAGATTGCTGGAATCAAGATCCTCCAGTTCTGTTACCTTGTAGTACACATCACCATCAGAGGAGCTGAATGCAAGATATGGAGGGTATGAGGTTGCAAGGGAGAAAAAAGGAGATTTGACAGCATAGAGAACACGCTCGTTCTGATCAAATCCTCCGGTTTCATCCTTTGGCACGTAAAAAAACCCGAAGGCTGCCGACACCGGAACAAAAGTAATTCTTGTCCGATAGTAGCTGATTTTCAGTGAATTCGGGACTGAATTTTCATAAAGTTTGCGAAGCTTCAGAGTAAGGAAATTCAAATCGGCGTTCACTCTGCGTACAGTATTCGCCTCCACGTAAAAGGTCATGCCGTCCGCCACAAACTTTGAAGTCATGGCTGAAAGAACACCGAGTATTACCATGGTTACAATCAACTCAACCAGAGTAAAGCCTCTTTCTGATCTGATCATGGCTCACCTTAGCCTAAATATTGGCTTTTATGAATGAATAGTCAACTGTGTTACCGTCCCGCTGAAAAATACTGATATCAATTTTCTTAGCACTGTGATCATCGCTGCCGCTGCATTTCAGCTCGACGTATGATGTGCCGGAAAGACTCCCCAGCGGACACGGAGTAACGTTGATCCTGACATAGTAATCATTCAGAACTTCATTGAGTTCACTTTCATAGGAGAAGGTTTCAAAGAAAAAGGAGGCAGGAGCATAATCTCCGTCCCTGCACTGCAAACCCTCTGTCATGCTGCAGATTTTTGAGGTTATAAAATCATCCACATCATTAAAATTGCCGGCAGTGGTTTCAGAACTGTCGGTACCGTATGATGATTTGCACGCGCCGACTGTTATGCCGTTAACAGTTTCACCGCAGCGATAGAATCCTCCGCCGGGTTCGGAATTTTCATCAAAGGAGCGGATCGTAATCTCGTCTCTGATTTTATTGAAAATCTGCACCGACATCTGCTGCACCAGCGGATCCCTGTAGGCTTCTCTCTGGGAAATGAGCAGGGAAAGACATCCCGCACATGCAACTCCCAGAAGCACCATGCCGACTATAAGCTCTATAAGAGTAAAACCCTTTCCTGCCTGCCTCATGCCAATCTCTGTAAAAAAAACGCCCAGAACTTGCCGGCTCTGAGCGGTAAAAGCGTTATGAAACTGCGTAATCGCTAAGAATTAGCAACCTGTTATGTTTGCTACAGCTGTAGCCGGGTCGTACACATCAGGACTTCCACCGCTACCTGCGGTCTTCTTAGCTTTGGTATACTCAACCTCACACTTTCCTGTAAATGTACTGTATTCTTCACCACTGTTATTTTTGATGTATATATGGGCCTTGCCGTCGGTTCCCACTTCAAGTTTGTAATCATTGGTGAAATCAATATCCAGCACCGCGCCCAGATCAGCCTCAGTTGCATCAGGATAACCGTAAACTATATTCACATCCTGACCATTCACCTTAACTGTTGCGGTTGGCAGTTTTTCAGAAGAATTAAGCAGAGCCTTTGCATAAACCATGGATTTAGCAGAATTCAGTGCAGCCTGTACACCCTTGAGGGAAGCAGCCTTTGCATCACCCTGAAGATTCATAAACTTAGGTGCAGCCGTTACCGCCAGAATACCCAGAATAACAATAACAACAATCAGTTCAATCAGTGTAAAACCGCCTGAAGACTTTCTCATAATGTGTTCCTCACTCCTTTGAAAATCAAAAAATCCCTCTTACAAACCGGAGCTTAAGGATCCAATCCCTTGCACCATAATCTATAATCGGCACTATAGTAAAATACTTTATATCAAAAAACAAAATATTAATTTTGATCCGGCGTCAAAAATCAATATATCGTCTTACTTTTTTGCAATTCCTGTACCAGTATCACATTTATAACTGACAGAACACTGCAGAAATCAGTTTAAAACAGTCCTGTCCGGAAACGATCCGTATAAACCGAACCCTATGCACAGCAGCAAGTTCTGAAAAAGAATATCAGAAAAGGGTAATATGACCCTCAGCTCCTATCTTAATACCGTGACCGTTTTGTCCAAAATTTATTTTACATTCTTTCTTGGACGGACTTATGGTAACGTCAGCCGCTGCCGCACCTTCACCGCAGAAATGTACAGATCCGAGACCGTCAAAGATCACCACTCTTTTTTTGTCTGACGAACTTTCCACATTAAAGGTTCCATCAAACTCGTTGACGCTCAGCCGCCCGGCACTGTTTGCCACAATTTGATCTGTTGAACAGTCCGGTACCTCCTGATGCCAGAATCCGCTGTTGGAAATGACGGCAGCAACGCAGGAACCGTCTGCCCGGTTCATATTTATTTCCTGCACCAGGCGAACCCTGGTTTCAAACTCATGCAGGTAGCCCTCATCACGATCGCTGTTCAGATTGATCATTTTCGAAGCGACAGAAACAGCCAGAATACCGATAAGTATTATGACAGTTACAAGTTCAATCATCGTAAAACCAGCATTTCGTCCTTTCATGTCAGTCCCCGCCGGAGATGTCACACCATAACCCGCTCCGGTATTATGTCTGCTGCAAATCAGCCACAGCATACCAGGGCGGAAGCAGTTCCTTTCCTGCTTAATCTCAATCTCAGAATAATTCCCCACTGAATTCCTGATAAACAGACAGAACTCAAAACATCTGATAAGACAGAATTCCCAAATTCTCATCCGTTAAATATCTGTAATCCCGAGTTCTGAACAGCTGTGTCACAGGGTCCGCCAGCTCGGATATCTCCACACTGCCTACCTGATCAGTGCCCTGAATGCCATGATTGTGACTCAATAGTTTCCTTTCAGGTACATTTTTGTGCAATCTGGAAAACTCAGCCGGGTTATTCCGCATCACCTGCAGTCCGGCTGCATTCAGTCAGGAAATCCACCGGTCTGAATATTCCGCACCCGGCTCCTACTCACCCGCCTGCTCAGAATTGTCATTGTTGATATAGGTAACAACCTGACCTGAAGCCGGACGGTATGTGAAGCTCTTATACTTGGAGGTGGTGGTACCAGGCTCCTTGTAGTTGCCGTCACTGTTTTTATCCAGAGATATTACCAGATAGTAGTGACACTTCGAATCGTAGCCGGTACCACTCTTGGTGACAAAATACTTCATGTCGTTCTTGCTGGAAGTCACTTCATCGAAATTATCTGTTGCCTTTGGCGGATTCTGAAGGATCCTGTTCCAGATATAAAGGCAGCGTCTGCTGTTCAGACTTCCTGGCTGATTGGCATGAGAATCACTGTCGCTCGTATCCAGGGGATAGCCAGGAGAAACATAGCCCTTCTCAGTCTCCTCGGTTGTCGGAGTGGTAAGGAAAAAGCGGTTGCCGTCATACATGATGGTGTTGATCCCCGCCTCCTTCGTTCTGCCCTTGGCCTCCCACTGACCGCGAACCAGAAGAATTCCTGTGGCAAAGCCGCCTGCAACACCTTCAACACTGGCGTTTTTGGCCTCCTCTGTCACATCAAGATATCTCGGCAGTGCCGTCACTGCAAGAATACCCAGGATCACTATAACTATAACAAGTTCAATCAGAGTAAAACCAGAACTATTTTTCATATTATCCACCTGTTTTTTCCCGTACATTACTCCGCCGGAGTCCCGTAAAGTCTTACAGTTCCGTCGGAAAAAGTATATTTCATATATCCGTCGTCACTTACATTATAAGTGCAGGCACTGTCGTGATTGACAGTCTGTGCCTGTATTTTTCCCATTACCTCAAATGAACTTTTCTGAAGAATGCTTTCCCAGAGTCTTTCACATGGATTTGTACCGAGATTCTTCCGTTTTCCCACAAAATGTGCATCCTCCGCCCAGCCGGCTGAATTCAGCTTATAGGAAATACGGATACTGTCCTCATCCTCCCAGCCCTGGACGTCAATAAACTGTGGCGATTTCTTGCCGTTGTTGATCCAGTACACATGCACCAGTTGCACTCTTTCGGAAAATGCGGCCTTCAGCGTATCCATGGATGCCATGGCGGCATCATCAACATTGGACATCAGATGCCTGAGACCTGTTCCGATCAGGATCAGAATTATCAGTATGCTGATCAAGAAAATATACATTTTAGTCTGATGATCATCAGAAACTGATTCCTGACTCATAATCGTCTTTCCCGAATCCCTTCTAACAGCAACATCTGCATTGTTTCCCTGTTTTCACTGCGTTCGCCCGGTAACAGCAGGATCCGGCATACGCAGTCGCTTTTTACCTATTTATTCTTTCCACTCATGGCTCCGTACATATCCCACATTGGAGTGAAGATGCCAAGGGCCAGAATAAGAACTATTATCGCCACTATTATCAGCAGGATAGGCTCTATTTTTGCCGTAAGTCCCTTGAGTTCAAAATCCACCTCCCGATCATAGTAGTCGGCAACCTCAAGAAGCAGTGTATCCACCTGTCCCGTCTCGCCGCCGACAGCCATCATCTGAAGCACAAGAGGAGAGAACATGTCACTTGCCACTGCCGTCTGATAAAGGGACTCGCCTCTTTCCACACCGGCACACATTCCTAGGATCTTATCGGACAGATATGCATTATCTACAGCTCCAGCCACGAGAGTAAGTGCAGTGTTCAGTCCCACACCAGCATTCAGCATAATCGAAAAGCTTCTGGCAAATCTTGCCAGCTGAGATCTGAAAAGAATAGATCCCACCACGGGGAGTTTAATCTGAACTCTGCCCCACCACCTGGAACCCTTTTCAGATCTGGTCCACATAATCCAGGCTGTCGGAACGGCAACGGCAATAAGGAAAATTGCCCAGGAATAATGGACAAAGAAATTGGACGAACCGATGAGGATCCTGGTGGTAAGAGGGAGTTCCGCTCCGAACTTGCTGAACATCTGGGCAAAAACAGGTATTACCCAGATATTCAGAATAACAAGTGCCACTGCAACAAAACTTATTACTATGAAAGGGTATCTGAGAGCCGACTTGATCCTTCTCTTTGTCTCCACCTCAAGAGAAATATACTCTGCAAGCTGAATAAAGGACTGCTCCAGACGACCGGTGTTTTCACCCACATTTATCAGAGATACAAAAAGCCGGTTGAAAACCTTGGGATAGCGACTCATGGCGGCAGCGAGAGGAAGTCCTCCGGCAAGGTCGCTCTCAAGTTTTTTAAGAACCTCCACCAGCTGCTGATTCTCCACGGTTTCCGAAAGACCGTGAAGTGCACTCATAATCGGAATACCGGCCTTGCTCAGGGAATACATCTGTCTGCAGAACATCAGCAAATCATTCTGAGAAATCTTTTTCCGGAAGATTTTGGCCAAAAAGGACTGTCCTGAAGAACCGCTCTGGGTGGCAACCGTAATTTTCAGCGGGAAAATACCGCGGGTGATCAGAGCCTCTGCCACGGCATTTTCATTGATGCCTTCCAGCGTTCCCTTAATTTCAGCTCCGGCTCCGTCACGGGCAACATAAGAATATAAAGGCATTACTTAACCACCTCTGACAAATGCAGTACCTCATCCACTGTTGTCACGCCCTTGACAGCATAGTCATATGCCATTTTCACCAGCGGCTGATAGGAAGGATCCTCCCGTGCAACTATGGCAAAACGCTCGGCATCATTTGCTCTCAGAGCATCCATCATCGGCGGTGTCAGCTCAAGTACCTCAAAAACGCCCACGCGACCGCGGTACCCGGTAAAGTTGCAGCTCTGACACCCTCTGCCGTGCATGAACTTCTGAGCTCCGGCTCCCGGTCCTATGACTGTTTCAAGAAAAGCCTTGTCACTTTCATCAATTTCATGAACCTCCTTGCAGTAAGGACAGATCTTTCTGACAAGGCGCTGGGCTATGACGGTACGCAGTGCTGAAGCCACCAGATATCCCGGAGCACCCATATCCATAAGGCGGAGTGCCGATGAAATCGCATCATTGGTATGCAGAGTGGAAAGCACCAGGTGACCTGTCAGTGCACCTCTCATGCCGATTTCCATGGTTTCCTGATCACGCATCTCACCAACCAGGATCACATCCGGATCCTGACGCAGAACTGCTCTCAGAACTGACGCAAAGGTCAGACCGATTTTCGCATTGATCTGAACCTGGGAAATACGTGGCAGTCTGTATTCCACCGGATCCTCTGCCGTAATAATCTTGTTGCCGGCAGTGTTAAGCTCGCTGAGAGCTCCATAAAGAGTTGTGGTTTTACCGGATCCGGTAGGACCGGTAACCATAATAAGTCCGTGGGGACGGTGCAGTTGCCTTCTGAACATGGCCAGAGTTTCCGGTGGCATGCCCACATCATCAAGCTTGAGCAGACCGGCAGACTGATCAAGGATACGCATTACCACGGATTCACCATGCTGGATCGGCAGAGTTGAAATACGGACATCAATATCATGTCCCTTGACACGCATTCTGAACCGTCCGTCCTGAGGAAGACGCTTTTCAGAAATATCCAGACCGGACATAAGCTTAAGACGAAGCACCAGAGCCGGAGCAATCTTGACCTCGTTCATGACATTTTCATGAAGCACACCGTCGATACGCTGACGGATACGAAGCACCTTTTCATCCGGCTCAATATGGATATCGGAGGCATGAACCTGAATGGCATCCTCAAACACGGTACGGAGCAGCTTGACAACCGTAGCTTCACTTTCAGTGGCGGCAATATTTGCCTGCCCCATATCGAAGTCACTGCCCTTGTACTCCTCCTGGAGCTGATGGGCAAAGTTCTCGATTTCCTTGGTCTTGCGGTAGAGCTGATCAAAATACTGCAGAAGCTGATCTTCACGGGCGATGGCAAGGGATATATCCCGCGGAGCGAGAATATTGGAAAGGAAATCCAGGGCCTGCAGATCCGCCGGATCACTCATGACCACCGTAACCACGTCGCTGTTGTCCACATTGATGGCAAGGGCTCTGAAACGTCTGGCATGAACCTCCGGAATCAGGTTGACCGCATCGGTTGAAATCGAGACATGAGACAGATCAATATACGGGATGCCAAGCTGCTGGGAAAGAAAATGAAGCAGACGATCTTCATCTATAAATCCCAGTTCAATCAGTGCCTTGCCCAGCTTAAGGCCGGATTTCTTCTGATATGACAGAGCGTTTACCAGCTGCTCCTCGGTTATGATGTTCTCATTGACCAGAAGATCACCGAGACGCATTTTAAGTTTCGGACGGGTTGCCATAATTATTTCCTCCCTCCCAGTTCCGACAGTCTCTGCTGTGCGAACTTGTGCGAAGCCTCGGGCAGACCGAGATTGAGAGCCTGCCTGTAGTTGGCCTTTGCGGCGGATGCCGTGCCCTGGCGATCAAATGCTATCGCCAGACCGAACCACCACTTGCCCTCCTTCGGCATGATCCTGGTCAGCTTGCTGTATGATTCAACCGCAATCAGCGGTTCGTTAAGATCCGTGGCAAGAGATGCCTCCATGGACAGATAGTCCAGATTTTCCTTTGCCGCCTTCGGAGAGTATGCGGTGAGAATGGCCAGAGCTTCACGCCGGCGGTTTTCCTCAACGAGAATTCTTGCAAGAAGCAGACGGTAGTTGCCGTAGGACGGCTGACCGGAGATCCCCTGGTTCAGAACAGATTTGGCCTCCGCCAGTCTGCCCTCGCCGTACAAGAGCGCCGCCAGCTTTTCCCGGGCAAAGGTATTTGCAGGATCCCGTGACAGCATCGATCTCAGTGCTTCCTTGGCCTCATCTATTTTTCCCATGGAAAGAGCTGTGCCGACAGCCTTGCGATCCAGGTCTATCTCCTGTTTCTTTGTAAGTTTGACCTCCTGAACCCGCATAACCTTCGGTTTCTTTTCCTCAGCTGTTCTCTGGGACTGCTTCTGTGTCTTCGGCTCAACATAGGCTGTTTCCACGACAGGAGGAACATCAGGTCCGTATATTTCATCCTCAAGTGCCGCCAGCTCTTCGTCCTTTACATCCTTCTGAGCATCAGACTCCGTCATCTCATTGTCAGACTCCGGTGCTGCAGTGCTCAGGTTCTCCGTTTTTGCTGCAGACTGTTCTTCGTTTTTCGCTGTCTGCACGGAAGGAACAGGCTCTTTGACAGCCTTTGACGAATACTGATACCAGAACATTCCGCCTACAGCTCCGAGAAGAATAACAACAGCGGCAGTCAGACCGGCAACCAGCCCTCTGGAACTGCTCTGCGCCACAGGCTGATATATGCTCGGATCTCCGCCGGCAGATCTCTTCTCCAGATCTTTCAGCATTCGATTAATGACACTCATTCACACCTCAAAAGAATAGGTCACGAAAACCAGCCCTCACTCAGAAGGCAGATGATAACGGCAATCAGGATCAGCAGAATGGAAAGAAGAACTGTTGACGAACCTGATCTGTATCCGGTTGCATCAGGCGTATCCAGAACAGCATACTTTACCATGCCTCTCTTAATTCTGAGACTTCCGCTGCCGTATGCCAGCATAAGACTCTTGTGAGCCAGCACATTTATCAGTCTCGGGACACCCCTGCTCGCCTTCCACAGTTTCTTCACTGCACCTTTGGTAAAGAGCTGGTAGCCTTCATATCCCGCCACCTTCAGCCTGTACTGGATGTAGGCCTCGGTTTCAGGAAAATTAAGCGGTCTCAGACTGTATGAAAAGGAAATACGCTGTCTGAACTGCCTGAATTTATCCTGGTTCAGACGCTGATCAAGTTCAGGCTGACCGAAAAGAACAATCTGGATCAGTTTCTCCGACTCCGTTTCCAGATTGCCAAACAGCCGTATGGCCTCCATTGTCTCATCCGGCAGATCCTGGGCCTCATCTATGAGAACCATTACCCTGCGACCTTCCCTGTGGATTTCTATCAGCCTGCGGTTAATCGCATCGGTAACGGAAAGTTCACCGCCGTCGGACAGATTCTCAATCCCGAGCTCCCTGGCCAGAGATACTCTCATCTCCGATGCCGTAAGATAGGGATTCGGAAGATATGCAATCTCGAAATTCCAGCTCCAGTCAGCATTCATCAGCTTGCGCAGAACCAGGGTCTTTCCTGTGCCCACCTCACCTGTAACCTTGATAAAGCCTTCACCCTCCTCCAAAGCCGTTTTAAGCACCTGGAGAGCCTCCTGATGGGGAGGCAGACCATAGTAGAAACCGGTATTGGGGGTGAGAGCAAATGGAGGCTCCTTCAGACCAAAAAAGGATTCGTACATCTGTCTCAGTCCTTAATCAGACCTCTTTCCGCCGCAGATCCCGCATCGGGATACCAGGTTTCAAGAAGCTGATTGGAACGGCGGAGCTCGTTCTTCCATGTATCCTTTTCAACCACAATCGGCTGAAGCAGGATCACAAGTTCTACCTTGCTGGTGGACTTCTGGGCGTTTTTGAACAGATTGCCTACGTAAGGAATATCGCCGAGCAGCGGGATCTTGTCCTCACGATCAATCTTGTGCTCACTCATCAGACCGCCGATGATAATAACATCACCTGATTTGGCTCTTACCACGGTATCTGACTCGCGGATTGTGGATTTTGCCATCGGAATATTCATATCATCCATATCTGTACCGAGACTCAGGTGCTTGTACTGCTCCTCAACGCTGATGACAGCCGGATGAACATGCATTATCACATTGTTGTCGTCATCAATCTGCGGTGTAACATCAAGGGAGACACCGGAGAAGAACGGCGTAAACTCAACTGACGGAGATGTGGTCGTACCTGATGCCGTACTTGTGGAGCTTGTTTCAATGCTTGTGACAAAATATTCGTCACTGCCCACCTTGATCACAGCCTTCTGGTTGTTGCTTGCAGTGATCCTCGGACTTGAAAGAATGCTGACATCACCCTGGGTCTGAAGCAGCTTCACAATCGGAGCTATATTCTTTCCCTGGAACTTAAAGGTAAAAATTCCGCCTATTGTGGCGTTGATGGTATCAGCAGCCGGAGTGAAACCGCCGAAGGTAACTGATCCGTTATCCGTGTGTCCCTTGTTCCAGATTACATCCCAGTCGACACCGTGCTGGAAATCCTCGTTCAGAGTAACCTCAAGCACCTTTGCTTCAAGAAGGATCTGACGGGTCATGCGCTGCATGGCGCTGTCCAGAAAGTTTTTAATTGTTCTGAGCTCTGACGGAGTCGCGCTTACCACAACCAGACCGGCTTCCGGATTTACCATGACACTCTTGCCTGCACTCTTTCCGATGAAATTGTTAAGAGCCTTTTCCAGTCCGGTCCAGAATGCGTTTTCCGTAGCCGTGCTGACGGTAGTTCCGGAATCTCCGCTGAAATCCTCGGATGAATCACTGTCTGATGAATCGGAAGAAGAAGATGATGATGAAGAGGAGGAACTGTCACTGTCGCTGTCGTTTTCACTGCTGCTTACGCCGCCGGTGGTAATGTTGAGGGATGACTTGCCGTTTCTTGAAACAAGAAGGTAGTCCACATTAAATGTTTCCGTCCTTATGTCTGAAGGATAGACATAGAATATGCGATCCTTCTGCTGAATGTCATATCCGTAGAGTCTGCTTACCGCGTTCAGAACCTCTCCTATGGTGACGTTCTTCAGATCCACACTGATGCTGCCGGTTACCTGGGGATGCACAATTATGCTGTAGTTGCTGTCTGTAACAAGAGAGGCAAAAAATTCCTTCGCATCAATATTCTGTGCCTGCACCTTGAATCTGCGGGTCGGAGCGTAGACACCGCCGGAACTGCCGCCAGAAGCTGTTCTCATCTCGGCGGCAACATCACCGGGCAGCTCCACATTATGTGAAAGGATGGCGTCCTGAAGTTCACCCTGAACCTCCGCCGGTTTTCTGTGATTGTATGCACACCCGGACAGTGCCACCGCCGTAATTAAAGCAGTAAGTTTTATAAATACCTTGTTCATCATCTTATGCCGCTATAATCCAATATTTTTTAACTTTTCCTTCCTGACGCCGCTCTACTCAGCAACCACAACACTTTTCGGGTGCATCTTCAGTGTAACAGTCTCGGCGCCGTTCTTTAGCTCCACTGCGCCATTGTAAATTCTGCTGACCTGGTAGCCACCGAGGGATTCTCCCACATGTACGACCCTGCCGCTGATCACGGCATAGGGCCTGGATCCGTAAAAGACGGCACTAAGCTTAAGGGATCCATTGGAATCCGCAGGAACTACATCGCCGGACACCGTGTAATTTAAAGGCTGGGTCGGATCCCGGAGCATTTCCGCACCGGCACAGAGCGGCAGACAGAAAACCGCCAGGAATAGTAATCTAGCCACTTATAAAATCCTTGCTGTTGCTGAGAGTATAAACTTCAATGGTAATTGTTCCCTTCGGAAATTCCCTGAGCTCATAGCTGAAATTCCCCCACATAAACTTCTTTGACAGATTCTCCAGCACCTGAAGATACTTCATGGTATCAAGATATCCGCCCTCCAGCACAAGTCTGGTGCCGTGACGGTACAGGAAAACCCCGCCCCTGTCATCCTCTATAATCACCATCGGCGGAATGCTGTCCATGGATACAAGCTTCAGCGAACCGACAGCGGAAAGCATATCCTGAAGAACACCCGGCATATCAAAGGCAGGTACAAGATCCACCGTGGAGTTGGACATTGACGCATCAAGATTTTTGAGCTTGAGGTTGTACTCCTCGATCTCCCTGCGCATAGCCTCGTTGGGGTCCTGCTGCAGTCTGACCATCCACTCATTCTTGGCGCTCTCAACATCGCTCAGTTCCTTCTGGGTGCTTTTATATGAAGACTGGGCCTTGGCCAGTTCAGTGTTCGATTTGTCAACGCCGTACATATAAAGCGGCATAATCACAACCACGAGGGCGGCAACCAGAATCAGGATCTGATCACGACGCGACTGTTTCAGAAATTTAGTATTAATTTCCCTGTACTTGTCGGCAAGCGACGGCTTTTTGCCGGCCTTCGCAACATCTGTTCCGGCCATTACTTACTTCCTCCATCTTTCTTTCCGCCCGTTCCTGAAGGATCAAATCCCACCAGGGAAAACTGAAGCAGTCCCGACTGCTTGCCGCTTTCAGTCCCCACATTGACTGATGCAAAGGACAGATTGTGCAGATAATCAAGTCTCTTGAAGCTTTCAACAAATTCGGCAACAGCCGCAGGATCCGCCGTCTTTCCCCTGATGGTGACCACGCGTCCATTGGCACTCACGCTTTCGATGGCGATATTCGGAGTGCTGATCCTGGCAAGTTCCAGCAGCAGGCTGGAATAATGCTGTTCGGTATTACTCTTCATCTGACTGAGAACATCGGCAAGCTGGCGCTTGGACTCATACCTGATCTTTGCTCTTTCAAGCTCAGCTTCAAGCTGCTCTCCCGAGGAACGCTCGGAAACAGCCCGCTGAAAAGTGGTAAGTTCCTCGGTGGCATTGTTAAGCCTCGTTACCAGCTCCATGTTCTTCTTCTGCTGGACTGCGACCTGATTACGGGCGTACAGTACCCAGAGAATCATAACTGCCAGAACAGCAAGGGCTATCATCACAACCCTGGCAACTGACAACAGCTCCTTGGGAGGCTTGAATTCAGGAAGATACAGGTTAATTCTTGTTTTCATGATCAGGAAACATCCTTGCGTTCCAGAACCGCTACAAGCGGAAGATAGGCGACTGACTGCTTTCCTACCTCTTCACCTATCACATTGACAGCAAAGGAAAAGGTCTGAGACATATAGTCAGCTATACTCTGACTGTCCTGACAGTCAAGAGCCAGAGTCAGAAGTTTGGGTGAAGGGAGCTTGAGCTGAGCCACCATGTAGTCAATGGATCTCTGCATTTCCAAGGACATATTGTCCAGTATTTCTGAAGAAACGGCACCGGGCAGGTATCGCGGCAGATCGCTGTACCCACGCAGAGTTCTTGTAAGAAAGAGTCTGGAATGCCATATGGCAACAAGCGTAAGTTCGTATCCGTTCGGCTGAAAGAGCATCAGATGAGGGTGCTCATCCTCCGCACTATATAAATCGGCAAGAGTGACTTCCTCCGCCGTAATGAGATCCAGTGTCGCAGATGATTCAACAAGCGTAATCAGGGATTTGATCAAAGACTTCACAACCGAAACAACCATGATTTTGTCATTTGGATACGACGGCGACTTCGGCATGTCAATGTAATCAACAGCAAGATTGGATACCTGGTCCTGCACAAAGTCTTTAATTGCCCAGGGTATCGCACTTGCCTGCTCTTCATCGGGAACCTTCGGCTTGTCAATCTGAATCACATTGTAAAGTCCCTTGAGAAGAACTATCGTAACCCTGAGAGATCTGGTGGCTCCAACACTGTCAAGATAATCGGAAATAACCTTCAGACGTTCAGTATTGTCCGGAGCATCCTTTCGAACGAAGATCTCCTTTGCATTTTTATTAACAAAATAAACAGCTGTGGGACCTACACCGATTGCAATCCCATTTCCCTTCTTGGCAGATTTCTTTAATAAACCGAACATTTATGCACAGATTCCTATTACGGCAGTTAAAACTCCCCTCGTGGATTATACCTGTTTAGCAGGCAAAAATCTTGTTTAACCGGCAAAAAGAAAACTCAAAGATGAGATATGGATTTGATTTTACGTGATTTTAACAGAGGAATATTTTTTCTGTACCGATTCTTCACCGGAGAACTGTACATATGCGGAAATACACAGGATCTCTCCCGCAGCAGGCGAAATGTCACAAAATATCAAATCAAAACCTGATTTTAATCAGTATGCAGAGCGTTCCTCTTTTATCATAGCGTAGGAACCTGATCCCTGCCGGCACCATGCACAGTTCCGTAAAACAGTAAGATCTACTGCAGCGAAAAAACGACATGCCGCAGATTCAGGACTGGTGTTCCTGACGCCGGCACTGTTCTGGAACATCGTGAAATCCATCCGGCATCCGCATGACTGCAAACTTTTCAGCTGAGTACAATTATGAAGAAAACAGAAAGAAAACTGGTAATCGTTGAAGGTGAAGACAGCTTTGTATCCTCCGCTCTCTCGAAACTCTGTAATTTTGTTGTGGACGAAACCAACCACAAAACCATATCAAAATCCTACGGACATCTCGGAGAGGGTTTTAACAGCGTGGGATACTCCGCTCTGCAGAGAGTAAATCCCGAGGTACTGTCATCACTGGAAGGCATGGTGACCTCGGGAGGCATGCTGATTATCGGTGCAAGGAACTTCGGGGAAATTGCAAACCCTGAAATTTTTCATGACGAGGATGCACTGCGTTACAAATCTGATCGGAAGGTACAGCTTCACAACAACTTTCTGAGAAGAATGGTCGATATTGTCTCAGACTGCGACTGTCTTTCAAAAATTGATTCCTGCAGCAACACGGATGAACTGCTGAAAATAAAGGAGCGGCCGAACAAGGACTACGATCTGAGTTTTCTTGAGCTTACAGACAGAATGAAGGAATTTCTGTCTGACGACCAGCTGAAGGTTCTCCTTGTAACAGGATGCAGGGGAAGCGGCAAATCCACAAGAATGGCATTCATGGTGAGGGAACTTATAAAAAAGAAGTACAGAATCACGGTGACCGGCATGATTTCCCACGCGGCAAAGAAGATCCTTGACTACAATCCCGACGTTCACTTTACCGGAATTGATGCCATAGCGGCGAAGGAACTTTCCTCAAGGAATGTCATTGTGATAGACGAAGTTGCATCCGTGCCGCTGCCAAAGCTCAAGGAGCTTGTATCAACCGGAGCCAGACTTCTCCTTGCGGGAACAACGGAAGGCTACGAGGGCACCGGCTCCGGAATCATGCTGAAATTTCTGCCGTATCTTGACATGAGAGGTCTGAAATACAGACTCAACCATTTGAACACATGCTTCAGACATGAGGATGACAGTCTCGGAAAACTGTGGAAGAAAATATTCTGTCCGGGATGCATTGAGGAACACACGCCTGACGGGCGGGTGGTACCGGTCGATACGCTGCAGATCAGAGAGGTAAACGCCGGAGATCTCATGAAGAGTGAAAAACTGCTGGGCGGGATCTATTCTCTGCTGAGCGGGAGTCATTACAAAACATCGCCGTCAGATCTGAGACAACTTCTTGATAATCCCCTCAACCGTCTTTTCGTCATTGCCGACGACCGGGAGAAAATAAACGGAGTACTGTGGGGGATCTGCGAAGAAATGAAGGACGCCATGGTACCCGAGGTTTTCCTGAACCGCAGACGCCCGAGAGGAAATCTGATCCCTCAGACACTGGTGGCACACTGCGGATTCAAAAATGCGGGATACTACCGTTTCTTCCGCATTGTGCGGATAGTTGTTCCGGATGAGCTGCGCCGCAACAGCTACGGCTCAACCCTGATCAGATATGCAGAAAATCAGCTGACTGACAGTACTGACTTCTTCGGAGTATCCTTCGGCATAGCAGAGGATCTCCTTAAATTCTGGCAGAGCAACGGCTACGTTCCGGTAAAAGTCGGAATGAGAGAGGATGCCGCCAGCGGACTGTTCTCAGTTGTAATGCTGAAAACCGGCGGAAGTCTGAAGCGGGAAGTTATGCAGGAATGGCACGATGAATTCATAAGGGAATACATTCTTTCCGCCGGCTGGCAGCACAGTGAGCTTTCATCTGCAGCCGCAGTTCTTCTGCTCAGACACGGGATAAGGGCGGAAAAAGCCGACGGAGACTATATTCGAAACCTGAACTCTCTGGCGTATGGCCTCAGAAGTCCCGAACAGGCACTTACCCATGTAATCAGATGGATTGCGGAAAATACGGCGGAATGGACAGAATGGCCGGACAGACAGCAGGAAGCTCTGATTGGATATTTTATCCAGCACAGAGAACAGGAAAACAGGACTGATCTGGACAGGGCTGTGGAATTAATGAGAGCCGGCATGAAAAAACTTGTTCCGGACAGTCCGGGCACCAGACAAAACTGACGCATGCAGTCGCCGTGCGGCGCTCCCGATGAAGGAAGACGCTAACAAAGAAGCTTCCTTCATCATCCTGACAATGCCATGCCTGTCTGCTCTGCAATCAAGCTCACATTGCGATCCGTCAAACAACTGGAAAGATTTCAGATTACGATCCGCCGTCCGGAACATCCTCCTGGGCACCAAGAAACAGCTCCTTAATCTCAATCTCCTCCATACCGTCATCAATGAGAAGACAGTAATTTATACCGCCGGCAGCCCACTCCGCAGTGTAGATCACACCGTCGCTTCCCTTTACGAGAAGATTCAGATCACCGATCTTCAGTCTGCTCTCATCCGGATATTCACTGTAGTCACCGTTCATTTCAGATGTGGAGATCTTCTTTGAGGCTCTGTAGGTAATTCTCTTCTGATCCATGGGCTCCACATATACAACCTGGATCATTACACCGTCATCCAGAACATAAATCTTCGGTACGGGATCATAATAGGAAGGAATGTATTTAAGCTGCTTCATGGAAAATCCGGCTTTCGCCTCAGCCTCGGAAAGAGAAGCCTGTTCGGTAAACGGATTTTTCATATTTACAATCTGTTCTGAAATTTCCTTCTCCCTGTCGCTGGTTCCGGGCTCAGTGGATACAGCAGCGGAACTGGAAAGGAAAAGAACTGATGCGATAAATAACATGTGATAAACCTTCATGCCCGACCTCCTTAATAAAACGTTCATGATCAGACGGTGCATATGCGGCAGTCTCAAATAAAAATCAGAGACAAACCAACACTTAGACTGTGGCAAATATCCTTAGTTCCCTTCAAAAATTGACGCACATCTCCTTAATATAAATAGAATTTTTTATAAAAAACAGATATGTTGATCCGCATCAATATATCAAATTCAGTTTTATGCAAGAATCTTCCAGATTATTTAAACGGAGAACTTTATGCTGAATCCACTTGTTTTAAAGAAAACTGTTCTTGCTTCAATAATTGCCATGACCATGACAGCCTGCGGCGGCGGCGGACATGGAGGTGGCGGCGGCGGTGACGATCCTGATCCGGATCCAGGTGTAGACAAGGTATCTCCGGTAAAGAGCGGCACATGTATAAACATGCAGGGAGGGGAGGAGAACGCCCCGAACTTTGCCACCTGTTTTGACTGGAACGCTGCCAAGACAAAGCAATACTTCAAACTCCTTGTAAAAAACATGATGGAGAAGTACAAGATAGACGGCTGGAGACTTGATCAGGCATATCAGGTTCCAAATGAAGCCTGGCAGGAAATCAGCGCCCAGGTTGCGGAATCAGCTGAAGCGAACAATCTTCTCGGTTTTACGGTTGCTGAAGTGTGGGATGGAGACGGAGCACAGATTGAAAGGTCTGTTCTCAAGAATCACGCCCTTGACTCAGCATTCAACTTTCCTCTCAGATATCAGCTGGTCAAGGTTCTGGCATGCGAAGAGTCAGGAAATAAATTTGCTCCGGCAGAAAGTCTCGCCGGCGGATGGGGATACGGAAACTATATCCGTTATTCTGATAAAAACGTAATGCCGGCCATGTTCATAGATAATCATGACGTTGTAAGACTGGGCAATCTGCTTTTCAGAAGCGGTTTTGTCAACGAGGCTGATGTGGAGCAGGATGAATATTCACTGAGGCATCTTCTGGCTCTTGCCTTTGAAACAGCCTACACCGGACCTATCACCATATACTACGGTGACGAATACGGCGACTATCTGCCTGGCTGGGTTAACGGCGGCGATGACTGCGGCAACGGAGATACGTGCTGGGATGACAACGCCTCAAGAACCCAGGGTGTATCCAATGATACAGGGCTGAAGGCATGGCAGAAAGCACTGAGAGAAAAAACCGCGGCACTGATGAAGTTCAGAACGGAAACTCCCGCCATGTTCAACGGCAAACGCTACCATATCTATTCCACATCCAGAACTATTGTCAGTGAGGACAGCGCCAATTTCTACGTTGACGTAAAGAAAGCCAATGACTCCGATGACGCATATGTTTTCGTAATGTCAACTTCTGCGCAGGATCGCACTCTGTCTCTGAACACCGAGGTTTCGAAATATCTTTGCCGGAAGGCTGTCAATGCCGACAGCTGCAAGCTGACTCCTGTAATAGACACTACAGCTGACGATGTGAGGGTAAACAATGCCGATGCCTTCGGCGGGGATCTTGTATTCAACATGGAGGCATGGTCAGCCAAGATCTACAAGGTGGAAGCCGGCGAAGAAAATGCAGACAATGCAATTTACGAGGTCACGGCAGCAACCAGCGTATCAAAAATGGCACAGATGTTCGATGATACCATCAACTCCTTCACCTGCTACAAGGGCGAGAATCCTGAAAAATGCGGTCTGATTATCTACCAGGTAATGGTTGAGGCTGCTGTGAACGGCGGTGACGGCGACGGCAAGGGCAAGGCCTGGGGTCCGTCCGAGCACAAGGGAACCATGGGAGGCATCAAATCGTCTCTTGATTTCATCAGCGGTTCGGGTGCAAATACTCTCTGGATTACACCGGTGTTCCACAATCCGAAATCAACCGACGGAAATACAAACAAGACCTATTCCACCGGCTATTATGCAGATTCCCACTACAAGGGAGATGAAGCAAATATTGATGACGACTTTGGCGGACTCGCTTCACTCAAAGGGCTGATTGATGCGGTACACGGTAAGAACATGTACTTCATCCTGGACGGCGTATTCGGACACGCCTCAAAGGAATTGTCAGACAAAAAGACCTATATAAACATTGAGGAAGAGTAATCTCTCCTGAAAGACTTAAAGACAGGATCCCCGCTCGGGATCCTTTTTTATTTTATCTCAGTACAATCTGAAGTTTTCCTCAGTTCACAATTTCCGGAATAAGACAGGTAAGGAACTGTTTCGGATTATTTTTAAGTCGATCATAATCACAGACATTTGATTTCTCCAAACATAAGATTGCAGATGAACCTGCAGGTATTGGTTCATCTTTTTACATTTTGTTCTGTTTAATATCTTTAATGGAGAGCAGCATGGGAAGCATCAAACTAATCGGAAAGAAAAAGGCAGAGGCTCTGATTAGAACCTTTGACAGAATAGCGGATTCTATTTTTGCCTTATCTGAAAGCATCAGCCGTCTGTCAGCCTCCGGAACAGTACCAGTCCGGGAAGCCGGAGTCCTGCAGACAGATACCGCCGTTCAGCAGCCGGGAACAAAAGCAGACGTTTTAAACAAGCCTGTGGCAGGTACCAATACAGTGGCGGAAACTGCACCGGTATCAGCAAAAGACGAGACTTCAGGAGCAGATCCCGTCAAATCAGGATCCGCCGCACTGACTGCAGTGGCAGCCGCCAATACCGCAGGTCCGCAGGCTTCCGAACTGGTACCTGCCGGTTACTTCCTCAACTCCTTCATAAAAAGCTCCGGAATGACAATCCTGCGACTGCTGGACATGCCTCACGCCGGAAGCATTTTCGAGAGAATCGCATCGGTAATAGGCGACAACTATGACGATATAGAGCCGTTCCTCAAGGCATTGAAGTATTCAGCCAGCAACAAGCAACCAGTGTCGATCAGCACGGCAAAATGCTCAAAGCAGGTAAAAGCAAAATACGAAAATCTCGGCAGTGTGCTGTTTGAAAACGCCATGCTGGAAAATTACTTTTTCCGCCAGGACAGAAATATAATCCACGCCAAGCTGTCTGAAAATCCGCCGGTGGTGAATTTTATTACCGGTCACTGGATGGAAATCTACATTTTCAATGCTCTCCAGAAAATGCTGGACAGCTACCGGAAGCAATATAACTGCGAAATCGAAACCTATGGCAATCTGCAGATCTCTCTGCCGGACGGAAACAACTTTGAACTGGATATCCTTGGCTTTATCAATGCCCAGCCGCTGTGGATAGAATGCAAATCCGGCATTTTCCAGGACAGCGTAACCAAGTACAAGAATTTCGGATCCAGGTACCATATTCCGCACCAGAACTCCCTTATGGTTGTCAGCGGCATTACGGATGAGCAGGCCGCAGGCATTTCAGAAATACACGGATTCAACATCTGCACCCTCAGGAACTTCAGAAATGTAATCACCAGGATCCTGGACAGAATGTGCATGAACATAACCGTAAGTACCGCAAATGAGACTCCTTCTCCGGTAAACATTCTGCTGGATCCCGTCCATTTTCTTACAGCCGACTCCATAAAGAACGAGGTGGAGAGATACGGTATCAGTATTACCGGCTCTCAGGTAAACAGTTCCGATATTGCTGTTGTGGATACTGCGGGACTGCTTATCGGCAGAAACTACATTCTGGCAAAGCAGATCCTGTCAACCATCAGAACATCCATCAATACGGCAAATCATAACGGTACGCTGTCGCTTCTTGACAAAAGTTCCTACGAGAACGGATGTGCCTGCCAGATTATGATGGCACTGAACAAAAGCGGGATGATCTCCAACTACTCCTACAAAAAGGTCATGAGAACCATCATTTTCTCGGCTGAACCGTCCAGCCGGCTCATCTCCTTTATTGAGGGCAGATGGTTCTCCCATTATGTGGCATCACTTGTAAACAAATTCCTGTTAAAGAAAAATCCAGCTGATTTCTCCATTGCAAGAAACGTGGAACTCACCAGGGGTGATCTCAGCATAGTGATAGATCTGGCCGTTAAAATCGGAGAGCAGTTCACCTTTATCAAAACAGCTCTCAGAGATTATGAAAAAGCCGCCCTTGAAATTTCCACTCTGTCAGAAAACATGAAGGATGCAGGCAACAGACTTCTGCTCGTATGCCACGATCTGACTTCTGAAAAAATAGAAAAAATGACTGCCCAGTGCAGCATATATGTGGTCAACTGTGAGACCTTTGAACAGAACATGCCGGTGATATTCAACATGAGTTCCGGCGATTTCCGGGATCATGAACAGAATGACTCCGAACGTGCTGAAGAAGCCGGACAGGCGGATGTGACTCCGGATCGTGAAGGATCACCGGAGACAGTCAAACCTGAGACCGGGGCAGCAGAGCAAAAGGAAGAGCAGACAAAATTCAAAATCCATGCATATGAGTTTTCCACGGATGAACTTGAACTAGTATTCAGTAATTCCGGCATAGTATCGGGCGGTTTTGATACCTACACAAAGGAAATGACAGACAGTGACGGATGTGCCAATGTAATCTATCAGAACTATGACAATATCAAGAATATTCTGACATCAATTTATGTAAATGCCATCAGGCAGAACAGATCCGTACTGAGGATCAACGCCGAGAATCTGCCGGATCCGGTAACCTCCGCTCTCTGCAATCTCTGTCTGACATTCAAACGCAAGGGCTGGCTGTCGGCATATTCGTATTCAGGAAATAAAACAAAGTGCATAACTATCCAGGCATCCAACGATCCAAAGCTTATGAACTACATAAGCCGAGGCTGGCTGGATCACCGCATCTACTCCGAAACCCACAAGCATCTCATATCTTCAGTAAAGAGCACGGGAAATCAGAATTTCAGAATAGCAAGAAACTTAAAAGTTACTGTCGACAGTCATGAAATAACACTTACTGTAATGATGCATTATCCTAACGGAAGTGCATCCTCCGGCAATATTTTTGTTAAAACAGTATTCGGAAACTCTGAACGGGAGGCGGAGGAACTGATGCTTATCGGCAAGTCTCTCAATGTCAGTCGTGATTATCTGATCCTTGTTACCTTCGGTATGGATCAGATAACGTCAAGAAGGATCTCCACGATATACGGTATTACAGTCGTTACCTGCGGTGAGTACCACACAGTTCTGGAAAAACTGACGTCATCAGTCGAAACACAGGAAACATCACAGAACGAAAAGGAAGTATCAGCTGCGGAAGAGCAGATCCCTGTCAGAGAAAAGGCATGCGACTTCTCTGCTCTTGAGGAGCTGTTCCTCGGCTACAGGTTAATCAACCGTGCATTTATGCAGCATGTCACAGATGTGCAGCTTAAGCTTGCCGACTGCAGCGAACTGTTTGACGACGACAACCTCAGCGTTACACTCATAGACTCCTACTCCACGGGCATGCTGATGCTTGACAAACTTCTCTGCTCGCCGGAGGACGAAAATGAGATCAACTGTGCCATTACTTCTCTGCTTGAACCTTGTCTTGATGAATCAGATCCGGCATCCGAGATTATGGCTGATCTGAAGGGATTTTCATCCGGCAGACAGTTTCAGCTATACAGACTGTTTGCCGCTCTTCAGGAGGAAAAGTATCTCACCATGCTGAACTGTGATGAAAAGACAGGACAGATCAGGATCAGTCTGAAAGATAAAGGCAGACTCGGACAGTATCTAAAAACAGGATGGTATTCTCATCTCTGCTCAAGGATGATTGAGGAACACATCATCACTCTTACAGAGGAAAACGGCATAGGCAATACCCAGTTTAAGTTCGGTCGCAACATGAAGGCAAACTGCAATAACAGTGAGATTAACATCAGCTTTGTGCTGAAACCTCAGATTGGCGTGGCATTCTTCAACTTTGCCGAGAATGATTTCGAAAAAGCCGCCCGGGATCTCAATATTATAAAAACTCAGAAGAATCTGATGCAGAATTTCGCCATTCTCGTCTGCGATACCGAAGACGGAGAACTGTGCGACAGACTCAGCGAAAAATATCAGATAGAGGTGCTTCCTTTCAGCGAATTCGAGGATTATCTTGATGAATATATTGCAATAGAGCCTGCAGATTCCGATGATGAAGATTTTGACGGGGAGGAGGATCCGGAATTTTCAGATCCGGACAACTCAGAAGAGGAAGATGATGAAACAGCAGATGAAGAGGAAAATGCCGACTCCATGAGGTACCTGGATTATGAAGATCTGATGTCGAGATTCGGCTACTGCAGTCATCTGGCCAACCTGATAAACGGCAGAAAATTCTGGTAGAGGAGACAGAAAAGCCGCGTTGACATATACAGAGATCATGTATCCTGCGCGGCATTGTTCTATGGTGCCAAAAAGGACATGAGGCATAATCCCGGTGCCTTTTGTCTTCGCTTCACTTTCAGAGCAGACTACTCCGCTGTCTCCCCTGCTCCCCCAGACTCTTCATCATCTTCGAAAAATTCCTCTTCATCCTCCATCGGCACACCCCAGCCGTCGTAGAATGCATGGAATTTAGTCAGCAGCGGAAGAAACCTGTCCTGGTCCTTTTCCAGTTCCTCAGCGGAAATAATCATATCCCGGTAGGCATCAAAGCAGAATACAGTACGGTTTCTTTCGTCTCTGAACTCCTCGGCGTCTGTTACCTCAAACCCGAGTTCATATACGGCAACAGCCAGCTTTTCCAGAAGTTTGAAATCATGACCCGAGAAATGATGTTCAACTGTATATTCCTGAGTCAAATCTATACCGTCGGCACTCATCTCATTAATAATTGCCCTGTTTTCCTGTTTTATTGCTTCATTCATATATTTGGCCGGTTAGTTCTTGATCAGAGTTTCGTCAAGCTTCAGATTCTCGTTCAGATTTATGCCGATACCGACAGACAGTACAGCCTTGGCGATATTCTGAGCCTCCAGCAGAGAGTGTTCACGGCAGGATCCGCACTGGTACCTGTTAAGTCCAGGAATTTCGCTCTCATCCTTCACTGCAATAATACTGTACATGGCGGATCTCCACGCATCCGCAACGTCCTGCTCAGACGGCTGACCGATAACAGACATATAGAATCCGGTACGACTGCCCATAGGAGAAATGTCAATGATTTCGCCAATTTCCGGATTAAGATGCTGTCTCATAAACTGAGCCATCAGATGACCGAGAGTGTGAACAGCCTTGGGATCAATAATAGCTGCGTTGGGCTGGCAGAATCTTAAATCATAGACAGTAATAACATCACCCTTCGGTGTGTTGAATTTCTTCGAGATCCTTACAGCCGGAGCCTTCATCTTGGTGTGATCTGCAGAAAAACTTTCAATTATGGACATATAAACTCCTTAAATTAAAATTCACATTTTTTCATTTGTGCCGCATACTGTGCCGATTGTGATTCAACCTTCTTCGCAATATTCAGCAGCCAGGTTTTACCCTTATAGGTCTGGCGGCTGTATCCGCCCCATCCCTCATGATAATTCAGATACTGGCGGTATGCATCCCACTTTGACACACCGTTTTTCCGGTTGGTTATATTCATGTACCATCCGATAAAATCTATCGCATCAGAGAAGTCATCTCTGGAAGACCAGGAATTTCCCGATGATCTCTGGTAATCCTCCCATACCGGATCCTGTGCCTGTGCATAGCCGTAAGCACTGCTGGCCCGGCCGATGGGAATGAAAAGAAAATACTGCATCGGAGGTTTTGCATCTGCCACAAAGGAGGATTCCTGCTTCATAATAGCCATCATGACATGAAGAGGTGCCCCCCAGCGTTCCCTTGCATTTTTTGCATCTTCATACCAGTCCTCGTTTTCTGTAAATATCGTACACAGATTACCCGGATCGCTGGGCATATAGGTGGAACACCCCTGAAGAATGGCTGCAGAACACAAAAAAACAAAAATATAAAACCTCATGTCTCAATTATACATTTTTTTAACATTCCGGCACTTTGTGCAGAAAGGAATTTGCATGACTGCAACACATTTTTTTGTGAAATAACGGCTGCAGCAAAGATTTGATCAGGTAAAAAAGCATTATTGAAAATGAATTAAAGTTCTTCCCTGCGTTTGACAGAGCATCTTCCCGGAATGCATGCTACAAAACGTAAAATCATCATGCGTGTTCATTGCTTTAGTTCCAAGTCAGAAAAACGAATGCCGTATAAAACAAAAGGCACCGACTTTGGCGGTACCCTTTATCCTTGGCATATTCAAAATCGTTTTATGTGCGGGAAAGATTCTTACCGATGAACTTCGGACGCTCGTTAAGGATCTGCTCTATCTGCTCCTCGCTCATTCCTGATTTGCTGAGACCGAGGATCTTGTAGGTAATGTACTGTCGGGCATTGAGAGTAATCATCATTGCCTTCATTGTGGATAAATCACCACTCTGGGGAGTACCGTAGGCATATGTCAAAATTCCGGCACCAAGCAGATTCTTGACGGCAGGCTCATTGACAGGCAGATTGATAACACTGCGACGCTGAAGAACAAATTCCCTTAAAACAGCCTTTTCGGTAAAATCCAGACACCTGATCATATTCTGAAGACTAGACTCCTGAGACTTGGTTGTCGCACCCTCAAAAATACTTGAACACACAATGGTTATGAAATGACTTATGAAGTATGAAATGCCTACAACAAGTCCGGCATACCAGTAGTAGTTATGACTTGTAATCCACTGAGAGCCTTTTTCACCAACCACATCAGCAGGAAGCATCACTATCATCCCGTTGATAAGAATGAACCAGAGCATAATCCAGTTTAAAACAGCAAACCTTCCGAATCTTGAAATACCTTTAGCCATTTTTTTCATCTGTCAGAAAACTGACTGCCTCCGAAAACTATTATGATAATTCGTATAAAGCAACTTATATGCCATTTATCATCGAAGCCGTCACAATCAGAATTAAACAGAGTCGGAATTCTCGTAAAATGCTGATCAGTTTTCTGTAACAGAAATGATTCCGCAGATTTTTCTCAGGCAGTGTCCCGGGGTTAAGGATGTTCAACAATGAATAAACAGAATCCCTCTGACAGCATTCTGCCGACATTCATGTTCGGATCCCGGCTGTAACTTCACCCCGCAGCAGTAAAAGCTCCGCCCGCCGATCAGTCTTCCAAAAGATCAATCAACTAATTAAATTAAGTTTACCACCATTCAAACAAAAGATTTTTAAGTTTTTATTTAAATTTCTATTGATTTTTAAGCGTCAGTATTTTATTTTAGATCTAGTTCAAACTTTTTAGTCTTTCAGAGGCGGAGGTGCCAACTATGACAATTATTCAAAAACTATCAGTAGCGGGATGTGCCGGTCTGCTCAGTTCAGCAGCCGTCGCTGCAGAAACACAGCCACAGCTTGATGTGGCAGCCAACGGCTTCATCATGATATGTGCAGCCCTGGTCATAATCATGTCCATACCTGGAATAGCTCTTTTCTACGGTGGCATGGTCAGATCAAAAAACATGCTTTCAATCATGATCCAGTCGATAGTATGCTTCAGTCTCATGTACATACTGTGGGCTTTTTTCGGTTATTCACTGGCAATGGGTACAGAAAACGATTCCTTCATACACCTGTTCTACGGTGATTTCTCCAAAATTTTCCTGAAAGGGATCTCAGTAGATACCGTAGATTCAAACAATTTGAGTGAATTGTGCTATTTCTCATTCCAGGGGGCTTTTGCAGCCATTACAGCATGTCTGATCCTCGGATCCTTTGCAGAAAGAATCAAATTCTCAGGACTTCTTGTTGTCATGCCTGTCTGGTTTGTACTGGCTTATATTCCGTCGTGGCATATGGTATGGGGCGGCGGATGGCTTGACAGCAGTTTCGGAGTTCTTGACTTTGCAGGCGGTACTGTTGTTCATATCAATGCATCCATATGCGGTCTCGTCGGAGCTTATTTTGTCGGACGGAGAATCGGCTACGGCAAGGAAAGCATGGCTCCTCACAGCCTGACCATAACCATGATAGGAACATGTCTGCTGTGGTTCGGATGGTTCGGTTTCAACGCAGGCTCAAGTCTTTCTCCTGACGGAACTTCGGTTCTTGCGTTCACCAACACCGTCCTCGCACCTGCAGCCGGCGTCCTCTCATGGATGACTCTTGAATGGATAGTAAGCGGCAAGCCTTCAATGCTCGGTGCTTGTTCCGGTGCCATTGCGGGTCTTGTTGCGATAACTCCGGCATGCGGCTACGTGGGAATAGTCGGAGGGATCTGCATCGGCATAATCGCAGGCATGATATGCTACTGGGGTGTAAACGGTCTTAAGAGAATGCTTAATGTGGATGATTCCCTGGACGTATTCGGAGTCCACGGTGTAGGCGGCATCACAGGCGCCATCCTGACAGGAATCTTCTGTTCACCTGAACTTGGCGGAACCGGATTCGGCAACGGCAATGAAACCATACTCCAACAGGTAGTCGGTCAGTCGGTATCCGTAGTTGTAACCGTAATCTGGACTGCCGCCGTGGCCTATGCAGCATTCTTTGCGGCATCGAAGCTCACCGGAATCAGAGTACAGCGTGATCAGGAACGTGAAGGTCTTGATTTGGCCTACCACGGGGAAAGAGCATACAATCACTGATAGCAAATATCAAAGTGTGATTGTCTGCTGAATTGCCGGGATCAGCTTGCTCGGTAACAATAGAACGGCAACACTGATCCCTTCAGCAGAAACAGAATATCCAAAACAGAGAGATCTTATTGATAAGGCTCCAACTTAAGGATAATATGATTTCCAATCATTATTAATAGACAGGTGGTATCAGATGAAAAGAATTACAGCGATAATAAAACCTTTCAAGCTTGATGACGTCAGAGAAGCTCTGAATGACAAGGGTATCAGCGGAATGACTGTGACAGACGTCAAGGGTTTCGGTCGCCAGAAAGGTCATACAGAACTTTACCGCGGTGCAGAATACGTAGTTGATTTTCTTCCAAAAACGAAACTTGAGGTTGTAGTAAAGGATGAGGATGTTGATGCCTGCATTGAAGCCATAACCAAAGGTGCATATACAGGGAAGATCGGTGACGGAAAAATCTTTATAAGTGATATTGAAAGAATCATCCGTATCAGAACCGGTGAAGAAAACGACGAAGCTGTATAACAGCATAAATCATCTCAGGCGAACCGGTGCATGAAAGCTCCGGTTTTTTTTATGTCCGAAAATTTCACATGAACACGGATACCCGGTACGTTTTCTTCTGCAAAAAAATAAATGCAAAGCCGAACTTTTTTCATCAAATACCGCTGATAGATGCGATAATAGTCCTGGCATCTGATATTTTTTGCCTGAATTATCAAAACTCACATAAGAAAAGGAAACGTACACATGGATCTGATACCGAGTTTTTCCGTTGATCATACACTCATAGTTCCAGGAATATTCGTCAGCAGAGTTGACACCGTTGGCAGCGGCACAGTCACAACATATGATATAAGACTCAAAAGACCTAACCGGGAGCCTGTAATCGATGTGGCCGCAATGCACTCTCTTGAGCACATCATTGCAACCTTTCTGAGAAACGATCCGGACTGGAAGGACGAAATCATCTACTGGGGTCCTATGGGATGCCTCACCGGTTTTTACCTTATACTTAAAGGCTGCCGTCCTTCCAGGGAAATTTACAGTCTGCTGCTGAATGCCTTCAAATCCGTGCATGAAGCAGGGGATGTTCCCGGAGCCACAGCAGTAAACTGCGGCTACTGCCTTATGCATAATCTCAATATGGCAAAATGGTATGCTTCGGAATTTGTAAACTATCTTGTTGCGAACGCCGACAAACCTGAAATCTTCGAATATCCGAAAGCTGAAAGACTTGTAACCGATGACGGCCGCAACTTCTATGATTCATGAGGATCAGGACAGAGTTTTCTGGGGCTAAGCGGAAAGTACGGCATCACGCGGAATATTGAACATATCTCTGTGTGATGCTACCAGCTGACCGGGGATTTATGATCTCCCGCAACAAGATCGACCATTTCAGAAAGAGAAATGCTTTTCCCTGAACCTGGTTTAATTTCTATGCCTCTTGCCTTCAGATCAGGCTGAAGGTAAAGGATCCTGGCACCGATTTCCGTTTTCAGGCTGTTGAGAACACCGTCACCTGTAAAGATCAAAATATCATTATCTCCCAGCATGGAAATAACCCGAAGAAGCTTCCGTTCCATGTCAGGCGGATCACTGTAAATATGTATCATCAAAAAACCATTTTATAATCAGCCGATTCAATAATACTCCTGCAAAAATCCCTTGAAACTGCTTTCACAGGAAGGATTAGCTCATCAGGAGAAAGAAAACGATCTGTCAGATCATCGGAGGGAACATAGATCCTCTGAATATCATAGAGCTTAAGAACACCGAAGGTTTTTGCATGATCCCTGCTTAACACAGCATCTGGCTGCTGATTCTTCTTCAGCTGGTAGATCCCGTCCCCGGTAAAAATAACAGCGGGATCCTCAATAAAGGCACTCATGGCCAGCAGCGCATCAAGACCCTCCCGGCCTTTTGCGCTCCCGTGAGGGGGTGACTGAAATATAACTGCAAGTTTCATCTGAACTGCACCATCCTGCATCCTTCCGACAGGAACAGAGCCAGATCCGACAGAGAGCCAGTTTCAAAGCCTGTTTTCACAGTTTCTTTCCGGACGCCACGTCTTTCCCCGGCGGATGAACAGACAATAAGTCTGATCTTATGCTCAAGAGCCAGTTCCGACCATAATAGAACAAGATCTGTCTCATCACTGGCCGGAGATGTGTATTTCTGAGCATTAAGCACACCGTCCTCGTAAAAAAAAACGGCTTTGACTCTGTATCGCTGAACCGCCTCGGCAGCGAAAAGATAAGCCAGAGACGGAGCTTCATTTCCGTACGGGATCCCGTTTACCAGAAGAACAAAATCCGGCTGATCCATTGTTTTCTTCCTCAAAAAGGCAGGATCAGAGATCCTGCCTCAGTAAAAAACATCAGCTGCCGGCATCAGTCACGGCAGACGGCAACAAGCTCAACCTCTACAAGTACATCCTTGGGAAGTCTTGCCACCTCAACGCAGGATCTGGCAGGTGCCGTATTCTTGAAATACTCACCATAAACCGCATTGAAGGCGGAGAAATCTGAAATGTTCTTAAGGAAGCATGTAGTCTTGATAACATCATCAAAAGAAAGACCGGCATTATCAAGAACGGCCTTCAGATTATCCATAACACGGTGTGTCTGGACGTTTATGTCACCCTCGACAATTTTCTGAGTAGCCGGATCAATGGCGATCTGACCGGAGGTAAAAACAAATCCGTTTGCCCTGACAGCCTGTACATACGGACCGATGGCGGCAGGAGCCTTATCAGTAGAAAGAATTTCCTTTGACATTGCTATATTTCCTCAAATTATAAAAGACCCGTTCAGCAAAAAAGCTGAGCACTTAATCAACATGTATTTACGAAAACAATACATGGTGAATTTTATCACAAAAATAAAAGGGCCGAGATCCTCGGCCCACGGTTTAAAAATTATAAAGATTTACTCGGTTACAGGTTCTGTCTCTTCTGACGGAACTTCAGGAGTCTGATCACCTTCAGTCAGTGCATCGGAAATCTGAGATTCAACCTCTTCCCTGCTGAGCTCTTTTGTCTGCATACGCTCCGCACGTGTACGTGCACGCTCCTCGTGATATGCGTAACCGGTACCGGCAGGAATCAGTCTACCTACGATTACGTTCTCCTTCAGACCTCTCAGATCATCAACCTTGCCGGCGACGGCAGCTTCAGTGAACACACGGGTTGTTTCCTGGAAGGATGCTGCAGATATGAAGGACTCGGTATTCAGAGATGCCTTGGTGATACCCATGAGCAGACGCTGATATACGGCAGGCTCCTTGCCCTGTGCCTCAAGCTCTTCATTGATCATCTTGATGCGGGCAAGTTCTACATGATCGCCCTCAAGATATTCAGAATCACCAGGGTTGATGATTTCGCACTTGCGGAGCATCTGGCGGATGATAATCTCAATATGCTTGTCATTGATCTTAACACCCTGGGCACGGTAAACGTCCTGAACCTCGTTGACAATGTAGCGGGCAACCTCGCTTACACCTCTGAGACGGAGAATATCGGCAGCCGCCTCGGCACCTTCAACGATGACTTCACCCTTCTCAACGGTTTCACCTTCATAAACATTGATGTTTCTCTGCTTTGGAATCATCTCCTCATGAACTCTGCCGTCGGCTGCTTCAATGATAAGACGTCTCTTACCCTTTGTTTCCCTGCCGAACTTGACGATACCGTCAATCTCAGCCAGAATTGCAGGCTCCTTCGGAGCACGGGCTTCAAACAGATCCGCAACTCTAGGCAGACCGCCGGTGATATCCTTTGTACCGGATACTGACTTAGGGATCTTGGCGATAACATCACCCACATTAACAGCATCACCGTCAGAGAGTTCGATTATTGCCTGATCCTGCATATAGTAGGAAGTAGGAGTTCCTACAACCGCAATATCCTCGCCCTTTTCGTCCACCAGTTTGATCATAGGTCTGCGGGCTTCCTTGTTGCTCTGGGTTCCCAGCTCCTTAATCTGCCATGATGTCAGACCGGTAAGTTCGTCACGCTTTGAAACAGCCGTTACACCGTCAATAATATCAACGAACTTCACAAAGCCCTTAACTTCGGCAATTATCGGATGAGAATGCGGATCCCAGTTGGCCAAGATCTGACCGACCTCTACCCTGTCTCCGTCCTTGACCTCAAGAACAGCACCGGACTGAAGTTTGCGGTTTTCCTTGGTCAGTCCGAAATCGTCAATAATGGAAATTTCAGCTGAACGGCCTGTTACCACATACTTGCCTTCAGAGTTGACCACATACTTGGCCTTGAGACGTACTGTTCCGGCATTCTTAGCCTGGGCGGAGGTATCTTCAACCGAACGTGATGCCGTACCGCCCACATGGAAGGTACGCATGGTCAGCTGTGTACCAGGCTCACCGATAGACTGTGCAGCCATAACACCCACTGCTTCACCGCGGTTAACCATATAGCCGCGGGCAAGATCACGTCCGTAGCACTTGGCACATATTCCAAACGGAGTACGGCAGGTGATAGGAGAACGTACCTTTACGCTGTCCACACTGTTCTGTTCGATCACATCACACCACTTCTCATCCAGCATGGTACCGGCAGGGATAATGACAGTGTTTGTACCAGGCTTGCAGATATCCACAGCAGTAACACGACCGAGAACACGCTCACGCAGCTTCTCAACCACATCACCGCCCACGATATGAGCTGTAATGACAAGACCCTCGTCAGTACCGCAGTCATCTTCCTTTACAACCACATCCTGTGCAACATCAACAAGACGGCGGGTAAGATAACCGGAGTTGGCAGTCTTAAGAGCCGTATCGGCAAGACCCTTACGGGCACCGTGGGTTGAAATAAAGTACTGAAGAACGTCCAGACCTTCGCGGAAGTTTGCCACGATAGGGGTCTCGATAATTGTTCCGTCAGGTTTTGCCATCAGACCGCGCATACCTGCGACCTGGGAAATCTGCTTCTCAGAACCACGGGCACCGGAATCGGCCATCATGTAGATATTGTTGAAGGAAGCCTGCTTCTCAGTCTGACCAAGGCTGTTCTCCGCCTCTTCGGCACAGAGATTGTCCATCATGGCGCGGGTTACGCGCTTGTTGGCATCACCCCAGATATCAAGAACCTTGGAGTACTTTTCTCCCTGAGTGATACTACCGGAATTGAACTGCTCCTGAATATCGGCAACCTTGTCCTCGGCATCCTCGATAATCTTGACCTTCTCATCAGGGATCACCATATCGTCAACACATACGGACGCACCTGAAAGAGCAGCATAGTGGAAACCGATATACATGAGATGGTCGGCAAAAACCACGGTATCCTTTATGCCGAGAGTGTGATAGCAGACATTCAGCATCTTGGCAATCAGCTTCTTGCTCAGAGCCTCATTGGACACAAACTTGAACCAGCAGCGAGGATCCTTCTGAAGCTCCTCCTTATCCGCATCAGTCATGGTATAAGGCTTGTCGATAAGGGTATACGGAAGGCCCTTCGGCAGGATCAGCGAAAGAATTGCACGACCTACGGTTGTGGTCTTGAGCTCGGTTTTGCTGTCAAAAGTGCCGTCTTCATTCTTTGTATATTCAGTGATGTAGCACTTTACACGGGCGCCAAGCTCTGCAAGACCTGCACGATAAAGGCTCTCTGCTTCCTTAGGTGATGTCAGCAGCATACCCTCGCCCTTGGCACCGACCTTCATACGGGTCATGTAGTAGATACCAAGCACCATATCCTGGGAAGGTCCGATAATAGGATCTCCGGAGGCAGGTGAAAGAATGTTGTTGGTGGACATCATGAGGGCACGTGCTTCAAGCTGAGCCTCGACAGTAAGAGGCAGATGAACAGCCATCTGGTCGCCGTCGAAGTCGGCATTAAACGCGGAGCATACCAGCGGATGAAGTCTTATGGCCTTGCCTTCAATCAGAATCGGTTCAAAGGCCTGAATACCGAGACGGTGAAGTGTAGGAGCACGGTTCAGAAGTACCGGATGCTCTCTGATTACATCCTCGAGAATATCCCATACCTGCGGATCTTCTCTTTCCACCATCTTCTTGGCGGCCTTGATGGTTGTGGCGTCACCGCGGGCTTCAAGCTTGCCGAGAACAAACGGCTTGAACAGTTCAAGAGCCATCTTCTTAGGAAGACCGCACTGATGCAGACGCAGGAACGGTCCTACGGTAATTACGGAACGTCCGGAGTAGTCAACACGCTTACCGAGAAGATTCTGACGGAAACGGCCCTGCTTGCCCTTAATCATGTCGGCAAGAGACTTCAGAGCTCTCTTGTTGGCACCGGTGATTGCACGGCCTCTGCGTCCGTTATCAAGAAGCGCGTCCACAGCCTCCTGCAGCATTCTCTTTTCGTTACGGACGATAATGTCCGGGGCTGCCAGATCAAGAAGACGGCGCAGACGGTTGTTACGGTTGATAACGCGGCGGTACAAATCATTAAGATCTGAAGTTGCGAATCTGCCGCCGTCCAGCGGAACCAGAGGACGAAGATCTGGAGGAAGAACAGGAAGCACAGTCAGGATCATCCACTCAGGCTTGTTGCCTGACTTGAGGAATGCCTCCATAAGCTTCAATCTCTTTGAAAGCTTCTTGCGATTTGACTCGGAGGTAGTCTGATCTATTTCCTCCTGGATGATTGCAATCTCATGCTCAAGATCAATATCCTGCAGCATCTTGAGAATTGCTTCGGCTCCCATCATGGCCAGGAAATCGCCTTCGTAGCGTTCCATGGCATCACGGTATTCCTCTTCGGAAAGAAGCTGACCTACAGTCAGATCATCCTTGTCCTCAAGACCGGTGTCCACCACCACATATGATTCAAAATAAAGAACACGCTCGATTTCACTGAGTTTCATGTCCAGCAGAATACCGATACGGGTAGGAAGAGACTTCAGGAACCAGATATGAGCAACAGGTGATGCCAGCTCGATATGCCCCATACGCTCACGGCGTACCTTGGCCTGAGTTACCTCTACACCGCACTTTTCACAGATTACACCGCGGTGCTTCAGTCTCTTGTACTTGCCGCAGAGACACTCAAAATCCTTTACAGGACCGAAGATTTTGGCACAGAAAAGACCGTCGCGTTCAGGCTTGTAGGTTCTGTAGTTGATAGTTTCCGGCTTCTTGACCTCACCATGAGACCAGGATCTGATCAGTTCCGGGGATGCCAGAGAAATTTTAATAAAATCGAACTCGTCGATCTTGCCCTGATTCTTTCTGAAACTTTTAACTAAATTTTTTTCTATCACGTTTATCTTCCCATAAAAAGGTTGATATACAAACCGGCCGCGGAGACAGCCGGCGAAACTGTCTAAACCAGATAAGGACTATCCGAGATCCACATCAATACCAAGTGAACGGATTTCCTTGAGGAGAACATTGAAGGACTCCGGTATGCCGGCCTCCATATAATGATTGCCCTCAACGATATTCTTGTACATTTTGGTACGACCGTTGACATCATCAGACTTGACGGTAAGTATTTCCTGAAGAGTATAGGCTGCACCATATGCTTCAAGAGCCCACACTTCCATTTCACCGAAACGCTGACCGCCGAGCTGTGCCTTACCGCCGAGCGGCTGCTGGGTAACAAGGCTGTATGAGCCGGTTGAACGGGCATGCATCTTGTCATCAACCAGGTGGTTGAGCTTGAGCATGTACATGACACCAACCGTAACCTTGCGCTCAAACGGCAGACCGGTACGTCCGTCATACAGAGTAATCTGACCTGATTCAGGAAGATCTGCCAGTTTCAGAAGTTCCTTGATTGACTTTTCTTCAGCACCGTCGAATACAGGTGTGGCAACAGGCAGACCTCTGCGGAGATTTCCGGCCAGGATCCTGACCTCGTCATCAGTCATGGCGGCAATGTCAACCTTCTGTCTGCATCCGCCCAGGTCATAAACCTTCTGCAGGAACTCTCTCTGCTCTGCCAGGGATTTCTGTTCCTTGATCATGGCATTAATCTTCTCGCCGATACCGCGGGCGGCCATACCGAGATGAACCTCGAGAACCTGACCGATGTTCATACGAGAAGGCACGCCGAGAGGGTTCAGCACCATATCAACCGGATTTCCGTCCTTGTCATACGGCATATCCTCAATCGGACAAATCTTGGAGATAACACCCTTGTTACCGTGACGTCCTGCCAGCTTGTCGCCAGGCTGTATTCTTCTCTTGACGGCAAGATAAACCTTAACAATCTTGAGGAAGGCAGGAGGCATTTCATCGCCCTGGGTGATCTTGATGCGCTTGGCCTCGTACTGCTTGTTGTAGTCGTCCTCCATCTTCTCGAATTCGCGTGCCAGATCCTCCAGATTGGACTGCTGCTCCTCGTTTTCAAGACTCTGGGTCAGAAGTTCCTCGTCAGCAAGCTTGGCAACTGCAGAAGCTGACATGCCGCCTGCCACGAGAACCTTCCTGGCACGGCTGTAGATCGCCGCTTCAAGAATGTCCTTCTTCTCTCCCAGATCCTTCTTGACCTGTCTGAGCTGGGCTTCCTCAATTTCTCTTGCTCTTTCATCCTTTTCGATACCGTCACGTGTGAAAATCTGAACATCGACAACAGTACCGGAGGTAGATCCCGGAACCCGGAGAGATGAATCCTTAACCTCGTTGGCCTTTTCACCGAAGATTGCTCTGAGAAGCTTCTCTTCAGGACTCTGCTGTGACTCTCCCTTAGGAGTAACCTTGCCAACCAGAATATCACCGCCCTTAACCTCGGCACCGACATAAACAATACCGGAGTTATCAAGCTTGGACAGTGCGGACTCGCTTACATTCGGAATATCGGCAGTTATTTCCTCATTGCCCAGCTTGGTCTCACGGGCAATACAGGTAAGTTCCTGGATATGAACTGTAGTCAGGCGGTCATCCTGTGCAACCTTTTCGGAAACCATGATGGAATCCTCATAGTTGTAGCCGTTCCACGGCATGAAGGCGATACGCATGTTCTGACCTAGAGCAAGCTCACCGAGATCGGTTGAAGGACCATCAGCCAGCACGTCACCTGCCTTGACCAGTTCCTTCACATCAACGCAAGGAACCTGGTTGATACACGTATTCTGGTTGGAACGCTTGTACTTGGTCAGATTATAGATATCAATTCCGGCCTCACCGGCTACCAGTTCATCCTCGTTAACCTTGATAACAATTCGGGATGCATCCACAAAATCAACAACACCGCCGCGCTTTGCAATGATGGTTACACCGGAGTCAACTGCAACGGCTCGCTCAATACCGGTACCAACCAGCGGCTTTTCCGCTACCAGAGTAGGAACAGCCTGTCTCTGCATGTTTGATCCCATCAGAGCACGGTTGGCATCGTCATGCTCAAGGAACGGAATCAGAGCTGCGGCAACGGAAACAACCTGCTGCGGAGAAATATCCATGTAATCAATGTCTGATGCCGACATGTAGCATGATTCGCCGTTCTGACGGCAAGCTATCATATCGCCGACAAGTGCATGAGTCTTCTCATCAACAGCAACATTTGCCTGGGCTATAACATGACCGGCCTCGTCAATGGCAGAAAGGTAGTCAACCTCTTCAGTAACAATGCCGTTAACCACGCGACGATACGGGGTCTCAAGGAAGCCGTAGGAATTGCAGCGGGCAAAAATAGCCAGAGAGTTGATAAGACCGATATTCGGACCTTCAGGAGTCTCGATCGGACATAGACGGCCGTAATGAGTAGGATGAACGTCTCGAACCTCGAAGCCTGCACGCTCACGGGTCAGACCGCCGGGACCGAGAGCGGAAATACGACGCTTGTGAGTAATCTCAGAAAGCGGATTGTTCTGATCCATAAACTGTGACAGCTGGCTGGAACCGAAGAACTCCTTGAGAGTTGCAGAAATAGGCTTCGGATTGATGAGATCTGAAGGATCAAGAGATTCCAGATCGCCCATGTTGAAACGTTCCTTGACAGCACGGCGGACACGATCCAGTCCGATTCTGAACTGGTTTTCCGCCATTTCGCCAACAGAACGGATACGACGATTGCCAAGATGGTCGATATCATCAACCTTGTCCTTGCCGTTACGGATCTTGATAAACTGCTTCATTACGGCAACGATGTCATCACGGGTCAGGACACCGCCTGTTCCGAGATTCTGATCAGGATCGAGTCTGCTGTTGAACTTCATTCTTCCAACGGACGAAAGATCATACTTGTCCTCCTTGAAGAAAATATCACCGAAAAGCTTCTCGGATGATTCAACTGTAGGAGGCTCGCCAGGACGCATCATGCGGTTGATTTCAAACAGGGCATCAACATAGGTTCTGGCCGGATCGGCACGAAGAGTATTGGCAATATACGCACCGTTGTCCACATCATTGGTCTTTATAACCTCGACACTGCTGTAGCCTGCCTCGAGCAGCTTGCGCAGATTTTCCTCGTTAAGGAGCTGATTGGCCTGAATAATAAGTTCACCGGTATTTTTGTCCTGGTAGTCGCAGGCAACAATCTTGTCCAGGATGGATTCTATTGAGGCCTCAAGCATATCTCCCTGCCCGCTGTCGGCAAGTGCCTTGAGCAGTTTTCTTCCTATACGGTCATTGATAGGCTTGTCTTTTTTAACGATGACCTCCCCGCCTATTACCACATCCTCCTTGAAGATTCGTCCGCGGAGACTTTCCAGGGATTCATGGGTGAAAACCTTGCCGTCCTTGAATTCAATGTCTGTAGTTTCATAGAAAAGACGGAGGATTTCCTCGTCAGAGAACTTGAGAGCATGAAGAAGCACGGTCGCATACATCTTGCGGCGGCGATCGATACGGACAAAAACCTGATCCTTGATATCAAATTCGAAGTCCAGCCATGAACCGCGCATCGGAATTATACGGGCACTGTACAGTTTCTTTCCTGAATGAGTCTTGCCGTCATCACAGTCGAAGAACACACCAGGAGAACGGTGGAGCTGAGAAACAATAACTCTCTCGGTACCATTGAAGATAAAGGTTCCATTATCAGTCATGCACGGGATATCGCCCATGTAAACCTCTTTTACCTTAACCTCGGTCTTGCCGGTATCCTTGTTGGTCAGAGCAAGACTGAGAGTTACTCTCAGAGGGGAGGCATAGGTCTTTTCACGGATCTGGCATTCCTCGACAGTAAAAGGAGGTTCGTCCAGCCTGTGGCTTACATAATCCAGCTTTGCAAGACCGTTGGTGCTTTCAATAGGGAAAATGCTGCGAAATGCTGCAGCAAGACCGTAATCGCCACCTGAATTGTCGCCGGATTCCAAGAACTGCTTGAATGAATCAACCTGAATAGACAGAAGGTAAGGCGTTTCCATAAGGTGTTCGCGCTTGCCGAAGTCTTTACGAATACGTTTTTTCTCAGTATAAGAGTAAACCATGGGGTTCCTCAGCATTAGTTAGTTGAAAAGTGACCCAAGTCCCTGCAGGGACAATCTTTAAAAACATGCGAACGCATGCGTCAATGATGAACAGCTGACTTGCCGTTCACGACTGAACATTGGTAATTCGTAGCCAATTAGCAATGTTCAATACAGTGAAAAAGGCTGGTGAACCAAAATCCACCAGCCAGCCTGATTATTTTCAGGCAAAGGCGATAAAACCTATCGAAAAATTACTGAAGCTCAACTTCTGCACCGGCTTCTTCGAGAGACTTCTTAAGAGCCTCAGCATCAGCCTTAGGAAGGTCTTCCTTAACCTTGGATGGAGCTGCCTCAACGAGATCCTTAGCTTCCTTAAGGCCAAGACCGGTAGCTGCACGAACTGCCTTGATAACAGCAATCTTGTTGGCACCTACGTTCTTGAGAACTACATTGAATTCAGTCTTTTCTTCAGCAGCTTCGCCGGCGGCAGCTGGACCTGCAACAACAGCGGCAGCAGCAGATACGCCAAACTTCTCTTCCATTGCCTTTACCAGCTCGGTAACTTCCATAACAGACATGGAGGCAACTGCTTCGATAATTTCTTCTTTAGTTAAAGCCATTTTCTTCTATACCTTAAAAATAAATAAATTTTATAAACAAACACTAATTGCATTAAGCAGCAGGCTGTTCGCCCTTCTGATCGGCAACAGCAGCAAGGGTGCGTACCAGCTTGCCGGCGGCAGCTTCCTTCATTGTCATCATCAACTGGGCCAGAGCCTCTTCGAGAGTTGGCAATGTAGCTAAACGATCAAGCTGCTCAGCAGGGATAAACTCACCTTCGAACGCACAACCCTTTACGCTGAACTTATCCTCTTTCTTGGCGAATTCCTTGAAAATACGTGCAGCTGCACCAGGATGTTCGTTAGAAAAAGCAATAATGGTAGGACCGGTGAAAACATCTTTGAGGCATTCAAACTGGGTGCCCTCAACAGCTCTTGCAAGAAGAGTGTTGCGTACAACACGCATATAAACACCTGCTTCACGACCCATCTTACGTAAAGCATCCATCTTTACAGACTCTACGCCGCGTGAATCAGCTACGACTGCAGACAGTGCGCCTTTGGCAGCTTCGCTCACCTCTGAAACAATCGCTTGTTTGTCTTCGAGATTTAAAGCCATTGGCTATACTCCATTAAAAGCCGGAATGACCGGCGTTAATTACACCCTTTCGGGTCCATCGGTAACAAAATCCAGAAGAAAGATAACTTTCAGCTGGTGTTTGACCGTCTACGTAGGATTTTTAAGATTGCTCCCCTACGGTCTTGGACAGGAGACAAACTCCCAACCAAACGGATGTTTTTGAGAAAACACCCGCAAAAAAACTTTAGGCACCGGCCTTGTCCTCAATAGTATTGAGATCAAGAGTCAGACCAGGACCCATTGTGGTGGATACGCAGATCTTCTTGATGAAGGTACCCTTGGCACTTGCAGGCTTCTGCTTCTTGATTGTAGCAACCAGAGCCTCAAGATTCTCCTTGAGCTTGACAGGTTCGAAATCAACCTTGCCCAGGGTGGTGTGAACGATACCGCACTTGTCGTTACGATAGCGAACCTGACCTGCCTTGGCCTTCTTGACGGCAGCCTCGATATCAGGAGTTACTGTTCCGTCCTTAGGATTCGGCATCAGACCTCTTGGACCGAGGATCTGACCTAACTGACCAACTACTCTCATGGCATCAGGAGATGCGATAACAGTGTCGAAGTTCAGATTGCCTGCCTTGACTTCCTTTGCAAGCTCATCCATTCCTACCAGATCAGCACCGGCTGCCTTTGCCTTTTCAGCATTGTCACCCTGTGTGAATACGGCAACTCTTACAGTTCTGCCGGTACCGTTAGGAAGAACGATTGCACCTCTCACATTCTGATCAGATTTGCGAACATCAATACCCAGATTGATATCAACGTCAACGCTCTGAACAAATTTAACATTGGTGCTTGCATCAGCAACGAGCTTCTTGAAAACCTCAAAAGCTTCGGTAGGGGTATAAAGCTTCTTGCAATCAACAGCGCTCCTGATTGCCTTCATGCGCTTTGAAATCTTTGCCATTTTCTTTACTCCTCTACCACTATACCCATAGAACGTGCACTTCCGGCCAGTGTGCGTACATTAGCGTCCACATCTGCTCCGGTCATGTCCGGCTCCTTCAGCTTGGCAATTTCTTCAAGCTGGGCACGTGTTACCTTGCCAACCTTGGTGGTAAGCGCATTTGCTGAACCGTGTTCAATCTTGGCAGCCTTCTTGATAAGGAAGGTTGCAGGAGGGGTCTTGGTTATAAAGGTAAATGAACGGTCACTGTAAACGGTAATAACTACTGGAACCGGTGAACCTTTTTCGAGTTTGTCGGTCTTAGCGTTAAATGCCTTACAGAATTCCATGATATTAACACCGTGCTGACCAAGAGCTGGACCAACAGGTGGTGAAGGATTGGCCATACCGGCCTTTACCTGAAGCTTGATATAAGCTTGGACTTTTTTAGCCATTATTATTTCCTGTGTTTAGGGTGATAACGCCTCAGGGAAAAAAGATTCCCGTCTCCGGCTCCCCTGTTAAAAATAAAAGATACCTGCCGCAAAAAAGCAACAGGGCGATATATTATACAAATTTATTTAAAGCGTTACAACTATCAAATTTTCATATTTTTGTAAATACTTTAAACAGGACTTGATTCAAAATTTGAGATACAGAAAAAACAAGGGGTTAAAACAATTCTCCTCTGATGATTAAATGTACGGAGTGTCATTCGGTACTGTTAAGATAAATCAAATCTTTTTTGGCAGAGACAGGTAAATTCAACCGAAAATACGCCCAGTGGTTATAATATGTAAAACAGTTAAACGTAAACATGAAGTTATTCTTCAGAAACTTAAAGTGAGAAAAAGCAATGGAAAATGAACAGACAAAAAAACGCATGGAGGAACTCACCTGGAAATTTCCTCATGCATATGCAAAAACAGATGATGACGAGCTTGACAGAATTTCTGCTTTTGCCGGTGACTACAAGACATTTCTCAATCAGACAAAAACCGAAAGAGAATTTGTACAGTTTGCAGTAAGTGCTTGTAAAGAGGCAGGCTATGTACCGTTCGATCCTGAGAGCATTTTAAAACCGGGCGATCGCATATTTTTTGTAAACAAGAGCATTTTAAAACCGGGCGATCGCATATTTTTTGTAAACAGGGACAAAGCTCTAATCCTGGCAACCATTGGCACAGATCCTGTGGAAGACGGTATCCGCATGACAGTATCCCACGTGGATTCACCGCGGCTTGATCTTAAGCCTTTTCCTCTTTTCGAAAAATCGGATGTTGCCTATCTGAAAACCCACTATTACGGAGGGATCAGAAAGTATCAGTGGGTAACCGTACCACTTGCTCTTCACGGTGTGGTTGCCAGAAAAGATGGCTCTGTTATTAACGTCTGCATAGGTGAAAATCCTGAAGATCCTGTCCTGTACATAACAGATCTGCTGCCCCACCTCGGTGCCGAACAGAATGAAAAGAAACTAAAGGACGGCATTAAGGGGGAGGAACTAAATGCCATTGCCGCAACAACACCGTTTGATGCGAATTCCGACGAGAAAAACATGATTAAACTGAAATTTCTTGATCTGATTAACCGCAGATACAATCTGACAGAAAAGGATTTCCTGACTGCAGAGCTGACTCTGGTACCGGCATATCAGGCACGGGATGTAGGACTGGATCAGGCTCTTGTCGGTGCATACGGTCAGGATGACAGAGTCTGTGCATATGCTTCACTTCGTGCCGAGCTTGAAAAAGAAAAACCGGTAAAAACCACAGTAACAGTATTTGCCGACAAGGAAGAAATAGGATCCTACGGCAATACAGGCATGAACTCAGATTTCACTCTGCACTTTATTCAGGATCTGTGCAGAGCAACAGGTGCGGAAATTAACAGAACTCTCAGAAACACCTATGCTCTTTCCACAGATGTGGGAGCCGCTTATGATCCGAACTATCCGTCTGTATTTGATGAGCAGAACAGCTGCCACATAAACAAGGGATGCGTACTTACCAAATACACGGGTGCAAGAGGTAAATCAGGAAGTAATGACGCAAGTGCCGAAACCCTGGCTGTGGTAACCAGGATCTTCGATGACGCCAATGTTCTGTGGCAGACAGGTGAAATAGGTGCAGTTGATGCGGGAGGAGGCGGAACAGTAGCTCTTTTCGTGGCTCATGCCGATATAAACGTTGTAGATCTCGGGGTTCCTATCCTGTCCATGCACTCGCCTTTTGAGCTTGCCTCCAAAGCGGATCTGTACAATCTGTACAAGGCTGTAAAAGCATTCTACCAATAGACGTCAAACCTGAATTCTGCCGGGAAATGCAGTTCAGCCCGGCAGTTTTTTAGCGGACTGATCCAGTTCAGAATTCACAGAAGATAACAGCAGACGGCATTACGAACAACATTCATGATGCCGTCTTTACTCTCGTCTGAGCCGCTCAGTAGACTGCTTAAATCGGCGATTCTGCTCCCTGCTATCGCACTCTGAAACAAGGTAAAAAAAATCCTCCGCAAATATGGAGGACTGTTTCTGTACAATCGCATCTTCTCACGTTCTGCAGAAACTTCAGAATGCTAAACTAAACTCAGCACTTTTCAATCTGAGAAAATTCAAGATCGACAGGAGTAGGACGACCAAAGATGGAAACCGCAACAGTAACGGCATTCTTATCATAGTCAACCTTCTCGATAATACCGGTGTATTCCTTGAACGGACCTGAACATACTCTGATCTGCTCACCAACCTCGTAACTGGTCTTTGGCTTAGGATTAGCTGTATCCGGATTGATGTCATCGAGAATCTTGGCAGCCTCGGCATCTGAAAGAGGACTAGGTTTATCCTTGCTGCATCCTAAAAAGCCCTGCACATGGTTTGTATCCTTAACAAGATGCCATGTTTCATCATCCATAACCATATGGATTAGGACGTAGCCAGGGAAGAATTTGCGCTCACTCTTCCTTCTCTTGCCGTTTTTGACATCAACAATCTCTTCAGTCGGAACAATCACTTCACCGAAACGATCTGCACAGTCGCTGCGTCTTATCTGTTCGAGAAGAGTTTTCTGAACTCTGGTTTCATAACCGGTGGATGTCTGAACTACAAACCACTTCATGTTATTCTGATTATCCTGATTCTCGTCTGACATATCCGAACCCTTACACATTAGTAATGAAACTTACAAGAAAACCGATAATAACGTCGAAAACCCAAAGAAGGAATGCGACAACCACTGCCACTACGGCAACACCTACAGTCGATTTTACTGTTTCATCCTTTGTAGGCCAGGTAACCTTTCTCAGTTCACCGCGTGAAGCACGGGCAAACTTAATCAGACGACGTCCAAGCGTTGTGCAGAGAGCACAGATCGCTGCAACAACGATACATCCGATTACAAAAGGAAGTCTGATGGTTACAGGCTGTGCAGATTCAGGCTGTGTAAAATAGTAGTTCAGTCCTACAGCACCGCACAATCCGAGAACAAAAACCGTCCACAGAACATAATCAAGAGGAGTTGTCCCCCTTGCAGTCTCTGTCTTAGCCTTGCTGCTGTTGGAAACAGCACCTGTATTTTTTGCCTTGGTATCGGCTTTCTTGTTTTTTTCTGTTTTTTCCATTTTAAAAAAACTTTATCTTAAATATAAACAACGGTTCACCTCGCCACGGCAGGCAAACCAAACAATCCTGGATCTAATCTGGGTTCAGTCCTCTGCTGAACAGACCGACAGAATAAGCCACCGATGAAAAAAACGAATCACTGACTTACAGAAAAAATCGGAACACTCATGTCTGAACCGGCTGTCTTCAGAATAAAATTCTTCAAAAAAGCACCTGAAAACTGAGACGCTATATTTTAACATAAGCGCACGTCACAAAAAAAGGAAACTTTCCCATATCAAAGTCACAAAGGTCGCAAAAACGTTTGTACCTTCTTTTTTATCCGTGAACACACAAACACTTTAGTAAGCAAAAGGGGAGCATAAGCCCCCCAGTGAACAGTTTCTCAAAAACTGGTATTACTCGATGATCTTGGCTACAACACCGGCACCTACAGTATGACCGCCTTCACGAATAGCGAAGCGAAGCTGCTCGTTCATGGCTACTGGGTGGATCAGAGTTACGTTCATATGAACATTATCGCCTGGCATTACCATTTCTACGCCCTCTGGCAGTTCAATGGTTCCGGTGATATCTGTTGTTCTGAAATAGAACTGTGGACGATAGCCCTTGAAGAATGCGGTATGACGACCACCTTCATCCTTGGTCAGAATATATACTTCTGATTCGAACTTGGTGTGCGGAGTGATTGAACCTGGCTTTGCAAGCACCTGGCCGCGTTCTACTTCCTCTCTCTTGGTACCGCGGAGAAGAACACCTACGTTCTCACCTGCACGACCCTCATCAAGAGTCTTTCTGAACATTTCAACACCGGTACATGTGGTCTTTGCGGTTTCCTTGATACCTACGATTTCAAGTTCGTCACCTACACGTACAATACCTCTCTCTACACGGCCGGTTACTACTGTACCGCGGCCGGAAATTGAGAATACATCCTCAATTGGAAGAAGGAACGGATGATCAATATCACGTACTGGATCTGGGATATAGGTATCAAGAGCGTTTGCAAGCTCTACAATCTTCTCTTCCCATGCAGGATCACCCTCAAGTGCCTTCAGAGCTGAACCGCGGATAACCGGAGTTTCATCGCCTGGGAACTTGTAGGAAGAAAGAAGCTCACGTACTTCCATTTCTACCAGTTCGAGAAGTTCCTCGTCATCTACCATATCGCACTTGTTCAGGAATACGATGATATATGGTACACCTACCTGACGGGCAAGAAGAATGTGCTCTCTGGTCTGTGGCATAGGACCGTCGGTTGCTGCTACTACGAGAATAGCGCCATCCATCTGGGCGGCACCGGTGATCATGTTCTTTACATAGTCGGCGTGACCCGGGCAGTCAACGTGTGCATAGTGACGGGTTTCTGTATCATACTCTACATGAGAGGTGTTGATGGTGATACCACGAGCCTTTTCTTCAGGTGCATTATCAATCTGATCAAATGCCTTTGCCTCACCGCCGAACTTCTTTGAAAGAACGTTGGTAATTGCTGCGGTAAGAGTTGTTTTACCGTGGTCAACGTGACCGATAGTACCTACGTTTACGTGGGTCTTTGTACGTTCAAATTTTTCCTTTGCCATTTTTTTTCCTTAAATTTCAAATTTACTAAACTGTACCGGCATGGACAATCCGGTACAGTCATATCAATTACTTGCTCTGACGAGCTTCAATAACAGAATCTGCAATCGCCTGCGGAGTTTCAGCATACTTGCCGAATTCCATTACATAGGAGGCACGGCCCTGAGTCTGAGAACGAAGATCGGTAGCATAACCGAACATTTCAGCCAGAGGAACCAGAGCGTTGATGATCTTGCCGCCGGAGGAATTATCTTCCATTCCTTCAACAATACCGCGACGACGGTTCAGATCACCGATAACGTCACCCATGTAATCTTCAGGAGTTTCAACTTCAACCTTCATGATCGGTTCAAGAAGAACAGGATTTGCCTTCTTAAATGCCCCCTTGAACGCTATGGAAGCTGCAGTCTTGAATGCAAGTTCGGAGGAGTCAACTTCATGGTAAGAACCGTCAAATACGGTAACCTTGACATCAACAACAGGATAGCCGGCAAGAACGCCGCCTGCAACCTGCTCCTGACAGCCCTTGTCGATTGCAGGGATATATTCCTTAGGAATAACACCGCCCACAATTTCACTTGCAAACTCGTAACCCTTGCCAGGCTCGAGTGGCTCAAGACGAAGCCAGCAGTGACCATACTGACCGTGACCGCCAGACTGACGGACAAACTTGCCTTCATACTCAACCTTGCTACGAATGGTTTCACGGTATGCAACCTGAGGTTTGCCTACATTGCAGTCAACCTTAAACTCACGCTTCATACGGTCAACGATGATATCAAGGTGAAGTTCACCCATACCTGCAATGATTGTCTGGCCGGATTCCTCGTCAGTATGAACTCTGAAGGAAGGATCCTCCTGAGCAAGACGATTGAGAGCAAGAGACATTTTCTCCTGATCGTTCTTGGTCTTTGGCTCAACAGCAACAGAAATAACAGGCTCAGGGAAATCCATCTTTTCAAGGATAATCGGCTTTGACTCATCGCAGAGAGTATCACCGGTTGTAGCATCCTTGAGACCGATTGCAGCAGCGATATCACCGGCAAGGATTTCTGTGATTTCCTGACGCTTGTTGGCGTGCATCTGTACGATACGGCCGAATCTTTCTCTCTTCTGCTTAACTGGATTAAATACAAAATCACCCTGTCTTACGATACCAGAGTAGCAGCGGATGAAGGTAAGATTACCGACAAACGGATCAGTAGCAATCTTGAATGCCAGAGCTGCGAAAGGTTCATCGTCAGAAGCCTTGCGGCTTGAAGGCTCGCCGTCGACAGTTTCACCCTTGACATCAGGGACATCAGCAGGAGAAGGCAGATAATCAATAACGGCATCAAGCATAGCCTGAACACCCTTATTCTTGAATGCAGAACCGCAGGTTACAGGAACGATCTCATTGTTGAGAACACGCTGACGCAGTGCCTTCTTGATTTCCTCTTCGGAAAGTTCTTCACCGTTGAAGAATTTCTCCATGAGAGCCTCATCGGCCTCTGCAGCAGCCTCTACCAGAATCTGGCGGTACTCTTCAGCCTTATCCTTCAGTTCGGCAGGGATATCAACATAATCAAAGGTAACACCCTGGTTTTCTTCATGCCAGTTGATAGCCTTCATCTTAACCAGATCCACAACTCCCTTGAAGTTATCTTCGGCTCCTACAGGGATCTGAAGAGGTACAGGCACTGCATGAAGCTTTGTCTTTATCTGTTCAACAGCTCTGAAGAAGTTGGCACCGGTACGATCCATCTTGTTGACAAACGCAATGCGAGGTACACGATATTTGTTAGCCTGACGCCATACAGTTTCTGACTGAGGCTGAACACCGCCTACAGCACAGTACACCATTACTGCACCATCAAGAACACGCATTGAACGCTCTACTTCAACTGTAAAGTCAACGTGACCTGGGGTGTCTATAATGTTGATACGGTGCTTGGCATACTGATGAGACATACCGTTCCAGAAACAGGTGGTTGCAGCAGAGGTAATGGTAATACCGCGCTCCTGCTCCTGAGCCATCCAGTCCATGGTAGCAGCACCATCATGAACTTCACCGATCTTGTGGTTAACACCGGTATAGAAAAGAATACGTTCTGTAGTAGTAGTCTTACCGGCATCTATATGTGCTGAAATACCGATATTTCGGTACAGCGATATGGGGGTTTCACGAGCCACTATAAGTTTCCTTAATAAACGCCGCACGAAACCTTATCATGCGGCTTGGTTAATCAAATTACTACCAGCGATAATGAGCAAAGGCCTTGTTGGCTTCAGCCATACGATGAACATCCTCACGCTTTCTGACTGCACTTCCCTTGTTGTCAGAAGCATCAAGCAGTTCTCCGGCGAGTCTCTGAGCCATTGATTTTTCACCACGCTTGCGGGCTGCCTCTACGAGCCAGCGCATTGCCAGCGCATTGCGGCGGGATGGACGAACTTCGACTGGTACCTGATAGGTTGAACCACCTACACGGCGGGATTTAACTTCTACAGTAGGACGGATATGATCCAGCGCTTCCTCAAAAATAACAAGGTGATCCTTGCCACTCTTGGAGGCAATAATATCTAAAGCACCGTATACAATACCTTCGGAAATGGACTTCTTACCATCCACCATAACAACATTAATAAACTTAGCCAACAGTTCTGATCCGAACTTTGGATCTGGGAGAATCTTACGTTGACCGACTTCACGACGTCTTGGCATTTAAAAATTCCTCTAACTTCAGGTTATACCCAAAACTAAAAATAAAAACTACAAATACTGCGTTTGGCCTTACTTAATGGGGAATTCCATTAAGCCTTTGGCTTCTTAACACCGTACTTGGAACGACCCTGCTTGCGATCCTTAACACCGGCACAGTCAAGAGATCCACGGATGGTGTGATAACGTACACCAGGAAGATCCTTAACACGTCCGCCACGGATAAGAACAACAGAGTGCTCCTGCAGGTTGTGGCCTTCACCACCGATATAAGAAGTTACTTCAAAACCGTTTGTAAGACGAACACGGCAAACTTTACGCATTGCCGAATTAGGCTTCTTAGGTGTTGTAGTATAAACACGGGTACATACACCACGCTTCTGAGGGCAACCGGCAAGTGCAGGAACTGCAGACTTGATTACCTTTCTTACACGAGGTTTGCGTACCAGCTGGTTAATAGTTGCCATTATGGAACAAACTCCTGAATACTATCAAAAAAATAATAATAAACCTTCCCTTATACACAAAGGGCAAGGCATGATACAATTTAGCGTGACCTGTGTCAAGTATTGCTGTATTTTTTTATCCTAAAAAATAGTCGTCACGGCTGAAAAAAGCGGTACTAAAACAGTCCTCACTGTTGCATAATTCAGTTGAAAACAAAAAGCTGTCTGTCTCCTGAAAAAATCAGCAGATGCCACCCACAGTTATTTTTTCTTCGGATAGAGGACAAATCTTTCAGTGGAATCACCTGTCGAGGTAGATCCGTTCGAAAACAGAGTTACAACGACCTTGCCAGCCCTGTGGTATTTTGGCTGAGGACTGTTCTCATAGATATGATCAATATTTCCGGTAGGATACATATATATCCATTTTTCATGATACTCGCCGTTTCCCTTCAGATACCATACACCTTTGTTCCACGGCCTGTTTGCAGGTATCAGTCTGTACTTTACCCCCTTTATTGTAAGGGTGTTCAGATCGTATGAAAAATAGCCGCTGATATTCTGTTTGGAATTTACCCAGTCCTTCTGCATAATCTCAAACCTGAAATTTCCGTGAGGTGCAAAAAGCCTGAGTTCATTCCTGTAAACAGGATTTGTTTCCAAATACTCCGTGTCCACCCGCGTTGAACTAAACACTGATGCGTTACAGAATCCTCCATCCTCCCGTGTTATCATCATGATTTTGCGATACGGATTAAAATCACCAAGTTTTGAATTGCAGTAGTTATCAGTTTTGCAGTCATTCTGATAGGGAGCCGTATCGGTGCCTAGCAGATTAAATTCCTCACCGATGGCAAGATTCATGACCATTCTGCCTGTTGGTCGGGTATTTCGATCCGGGCATATGTTGTAAATCGGTCCGAGGGCCCAGGATGATTTTACGAGGTAGTAAAACTTCATGTTCTCTCCGGACCATGTGATGGAATTGTAGTTCCAGTTGACAAACGGGAAAGATCGGTTATGCATGGAGCCGTCACTGCTTACATATGCCGTATCCTGAGTACCGTCAATGAACTGCGGAATTTTTTCCACATAATAATGTCTTCTGTTGTTGGCTATGACGTAATAATCAATAATGCTCTGAATATCCGGATTCTTGGGGCAGAAATTGCTGTATACAAGCTGGGCCTTTCCTTCTGGAATGGAGGCCTGATAATCTGAAGTTATGAGAGAAAACAGTTCTTCAACCTCGCCGGCTGCTGCAATAGAGGAAAAACCGGCAAGCATGCCCGAAACGCAAAAAATACAGACTGATGTTCTATCTAAAATCATTGTCTTTCCTTATTTTGTTAACATCTCAAGAGGGAAGCGCACACACTCACCGTCTTTGTTTCTCACAAACAGAACATACCGCTGCGGATCAAGTTTGCACTTGTCATCATAGAAACCTGCCGCACACCTCAGTGAAGGATTATCGTAATTAGTCTGATCAAAATCACCTTCAGGCAATGCCATGATCTCAAACTCATCTGAACTGAACATCAGCTTTGCCGGATTACTGTCAGATTCGGCAAGTGCAGTCTCATACTTTCTGCCGTTATATGTCAGAATGGCAAACTTCTTCGTGTAATAGTTGTTTTTCTCCGCTTCACTTATGTTTTCCGGAGCCGGAACATCGTCATAGGAGTACAGTCTGCCCTCAAAACGAAGAATTGCACCGTCAGAGGAGCCGTACCGTCTGTCAAGAATTTTATCAATTGCTGTTGTAAATCCCTCGGTGAACAGTCTGATCTCATGATTGTTAATCTGGTTGAACGGACAGAAATTCAGAGTTTCCTTTTCTGCAAGAACTATCTCTCCATCATCACAGGCTGCGCTGCCTTTTTTCTTTGCAAACACATGCAGATAAGGAATTTTACGACACAGCAGCGGCCCTTCACAGTACGATTCCCCCGGCTGTCCCGGAGACATTATCATGTACTCATAGTTTTCATCGTAATAGACCGGAGCTTCATCAAATGATCCCGGATCCCTGGTCAGATTTAGCATTCTGCCGTTTAATATGAACTCATAGCTGCCGCCGGCGACATCATATCCGGATTTTGCAACAATGCTGGAACGTGAATGATCCGAAAAATTTTCATAAACACCGGAATTCGAATACCACTTGCTGAGCATTGCAAACATATTAATCTTTGCATCCTGTTCCTGGTTATTGCAGAAAGACAGTTTCGGAATCCTTCTGTCACTGCAGCGACTGTCCCTTATTTCATAAACACCTTTGGATGTATAGGACATGGAAAGCCACTCACTGTCTGATGAATTGGCAAAGACCCCGAACACCTGCTCGTTATCAAAGGCTACCTCGTAAGGTTCTCCGGTTCGTCTGTCCCTGTTATCCCTTACGAAGGCATTGATTACATTCTGTCCTCCCATAATCAGTTCAAGACTGAACGCATCGAGATCAGAGGGCTGAGTATATCTTACCGGTGTACCGGTAAAACACATGGTTAAAGGAAACCGCAGAGCGGAAACAAAAAGATCCCTGTCATTTGTCTCCATGGCCTTCTTTACCTTAACATACGGAGCATGCACATCAATCTCTTCATCCGCATATGCACTCACCGGCACGAGCATGCCGCCGCACACCACGCAAAGCACGGATAAAGGAAGATTTCTGAGTATTTGTTTCATAAAAATCACACTTCCCAGCTGCAAAATATAAAAACATCAAGTAACAAAAGCGGAGAACAGATCACAGCATGCTCAGCCGCAAATCCAAAGTTCGTAAGGTTATCTGGACTACACGTAACCCAAATTATCAGGGGAAACGAGCTTCGTCCCTATTTATACCACAAAGAAGGTATCCCCTGTACACTAATATCACACATACACCGAGACCGTACCAGTGCTATCCTTGTTCCGCGACTGTAAACACAGCATACCAATCAGCAGATATACTTCAGATTTACCAAAACTGTGATAAAATGCAAAAAATTTTTAAACGGAATTTTTTCAAAATGAAACTTATAAAGAGTCTTTCTCCTCTGGTTCTTGCCACTCTGATCGCCACCGGCTGTACTTCGACCGGAGATAATTATGGCGATAACGGTTCATACGAAACACTGTCTGCATTCAGTGCTATTACACACCCATCATCCTGGTACAAGGATCTCTTCGACAGTGCTGACGCAACAATGCAGCAGGAATATGCAATTCTGGTTGCCCGGAGTTATATCAAGGAACAGAACTACGACAAGGCTGAGGTATGGCTCAAATATGCAAGGGAGCATGCCATCACCCAGCTGGAGGAATCAAAGGTACATCTTGCCACCTCATATCTGTATTACAGCAGGCAGCTCTATCAGAAGGTTCTTGAAGAACTAAAGCAGGTTCATCCGCGTTCACTTTCGAGACTTGAAAGTGCCAACTACTATGTAATTCTGGCCAACACTCAAAGCAAGACCGGCAGCACCATGGAAGCCTACCACAATTATGTAACTCTGAACCAGTACATAGATGATTTTGATACGGCCACCATGTCCAAAAATCAGAAGGCTATAATGACTCTTCTTCTGGATATGAGCGATGCACAGCTGGACAAGATACTGGCAGAGGGAAGAAGTGAACTGGATCAGGGTTATGTGGAATTCGCAAGAAACCACAGAAATCATTCCGGAAGCAGACTTTCAGATCTTGACAGTGAATGGGAGGACAGATATCCGGATCACCCGGCAAAACTTCTCATCGGAACCAGACTTGTTCCATCTTCATCAGGAAGAAATCCTGTGAAGTTCAGTTCTGATGCCGACATCAGTCACATTGCCGTAATAATGCCGCTCTCCGGCAAGCTTGCATCTTACGGTGACGCCTTCCGTCAGGGAATAATCATGGCCCAGCGCGAAAAGGGGCTCACCAGTAGCATTCGCTATTATGATTCAAACACCGAAGATGTCGCCGCTGTATACAACGAAGCTGTAGCTGACGGAGCCGGTTTTGTCATCGGACCGCTGACCAAGGAAAATGTGGGTAAAGTGCTCAACAACGGCGTATCCGTTCCTACTCTTGCCATAAATTCCTTCGACAACGTATCTGCTGATAATGCATACTTTTTCGCACTGACTCCTGAGAATGAAGGAGCACAGGCAGCCAAGAAGATCCGCCGCGACGGTCACTATACCCCGCTGCTGATTGTTCCTAACACGGAAAAAGGTTCCAGAATCATATCCGGATTCAGAAGGCAGTGGGACGCATACTCGGGAACGACTGACGACATAATTGTCAAACGATTCATGAACAAGCAGGATGTCAACCATGCCATTTCCGAGGGTATGTCCTACGGTAGCGTAGATGCTGTTTACCTGTGCGGCTCGGCTCTTGAAGTTTCTGTAATCAGAGAGCAGATGGATGCCGAATATCCGGGAAACAGAGCATACTACATCACATCAAACTCCAATCCGGGAAATCTGCATGCCTCCGTTACCAAAAAGATGAAGGGCATCAACATTGGTGATCTTCCATGGCTTGTGGAGGATTATGATCTGAAGGATGACATCAGCGACAACCTGGACTCATCGAATATAAGCGTTCTGACATTCTTCGCCATGGGTTATGATGCTGTTTCAATTGTTCCTGAGCTGTCATCCCTGACCGGCAGCAGACGATCAGTAGAAGGTCTCACAGGAAATATCACTGTGGATCCTGACGGCAAGCTCATTGCAGGATTCCAGTGGGTAACAATCCAGTAAACTGAAGCATGATCTGCAGAAAGCAGAAATGCACCGTCATTTCTGCTTTTTTGTCGTCTAAAGGCCGTACCGAAAAATCACCTGTCTTTATAGGAGAAAATCATACATGTCAGAAGAACAGGACTACATAAATACAGTGCATCAGTCTCTGGATTATGTAAATGATATGTTCAGCGACAAACTTAACATGATTGTCGCCACAGTTTTTTCATGCATTCACCTGGATAAGAGAGTGATCCTCTGCGCCACATACGGCAACATTCCCCTTTGTGACAATTTTGCCCAGGAACTTAATAATCTTTTTATTCAGAAAACAGGAAAAATTTCTGTGTATTCTCTCAACAGTGACGGAAGAAATCTTGCTCTCCTCAAGAAGGGAGCTCCGGCAAACGTATTCAGTGCACAGTTCGATATGGTAAGCCACGAGGGCGATCTTCTGATGATTGTTCCGGGTGAATATCCTGCTCCCGGGAATCAGGATCCATCGGAACAGGCACTGGTAAATCTTATTGAGAGAGCACATGCAAACAAAAGTACTATAATAAATCTCAGTGCGAGCAGCAGAGACACATTCATTACGGACAGACTTGCCTGTGACAGTATAAATCTGAATTTCAGTGCCGTCTCAAATCAGGATGCTTCAGCGATTGTACTGATGTTTATCCTTCAATACATAATCAGAACAGTAAGATATGAAATCAGCAGCTGATTTTTAGCAAAAAATATGGTTTAAACAGAATTCACTTAATTTATTCTCTGCCTAAACTTCTGAAGTTTTCGCTCGGAAAATGAAGGCAGCATTGAAGTGTAGCAACACATATCAAACATTACCGCATACAGATAAAGGCGTACAGATGAAGATAACACATTGGGCTCTTTTAGGAGTTTTAGCATCAACCATGCTTTCAGGATGTGCCGCAGCACTCATAGCCGGTGCAGCCGGTGCCGGTACAGCATCAGTCGTCGGAGAAAGACGCACAGTCGGAGTAATGATAGATGACAGCGCAATTGAATCCGTTGCCAAGGATGAGATAAAAAGCATAGATGAAATAGGATACAGCCGCAGCAATATCGGAACTACCTCAGTAGACGGTATTCTCCTTGTTCACGGACAGAGCAGATCAGCTGTCATCAGGAATAATCTTGAAAAAACATGCATGAAGATCAGGGGAGTTAAAAGAGTATACAACGGTCTGACAGATGAGGATAACGTCAGTCTGGCTCAATCCAGCAAAGACAGCTGGATCACAACAAAAATAAAAACAAAGTTTATTGGTGAATCCGGAATGAACACGAACTCTTTCAAGGTTGTAACAGAAAACGGAATAGTATACCTCATGGGAGTTGTAACACGTTCAGAAGGTGATAGGGCCGCCAGAATTGCTGCACAGACTGACGGTGTAGTAAAGGTAATCAAACTGTACCAGTATATAAACAAATCTGAAGCGGCAAGACCGGAATTGCAGGATCCTCCAGCAACTGCACCGTCGGAGTCAGCACTGAGTTCTGACACTATAGAGGTAACTGATCTGTAGACAGATTATTTTTGGAAAATTCATCCAGGATTTTCCAAAATGACTATAACAATGACTCTAAAAAACGAAAAGCCGCTCCAGCATTCATGGAACGGCCTTATTTCGTTACATCATATTAAAATCTTGTAACAGACAAATTGCCACCCTGTTCACTCTTCAAAACCAATATAGCAGATTTCTCCATAAATAGCGTCATCGGCATACAACTCACCTGTCCCCGGTTGCATCAAAATCCTCCATGACAAAAACAGGCAGAAAAGTTTTCCTTCACCTACAGTCCAGCCAAGATCGTGAGATACAGAAAAATCTCTGATTTCGGTATCAGCAAACTCATTTGCAGGATAAGAGATCTTATGGAAAATTTCTGTTTCTCTCCATGGCCGAGGAGACCGACTTCAGAAAGATTATTATCACAATCTTCTCCCAGATGAACCTTATTAGAACCCCAAACCGACATGCTATCATTTTCCAAACTGTATAAACACATTCAAAATGATGATGAACACAAATTAAAAAAGGGGCCTTCAGCCCCTAAGAAAATAAATTTGATGCCAAAAAGCAATTTGTTAGAAATTGCTCAAAATTTCGTTAACAGTTGCTTTAGCATCACCAAAGCACATAGATGTATTATCCTTGAAGAACAGAGGATTCTGAACTCCGGCATATCCGGCATTCATACTGCGCTTGAAAACAACCACATTCTGAGCCTTCCATACCTCAAGCACCGGCATACCATAAATAGGACTGCTTGCATTTTCAGCAGCAGCAGGATTTACAGTATCATTGGCACCAATTACAAGTACAGTATCTGTATTTTCGAAATCGTCATTGATTTCATCCATTTCCAGAACTATATCGTAAGGAACCTTTGCCTCGGCAAGAAGAACATTCATATGTCCTGGCAGACGACCTGCAACGGGATGGATACCAAAGCGTACCTCAACACCCATGTCGCGGAGTTTCTGAGTGAGTTCAGCAACCGGATACTGAGCCTGGGCAACAGCCATGCCATAACCTGGGGTAATTACGACTGAATTTGAGTTCTTGAGCATTTCTGCAACATCAGCAGGCTTAAGCTCGTGGATCTCACCCTCCGGAGTATCATCAGCAGCCTGAGGAGCATTTCCAAAACCGCCTGCAATAACAGAGATGAATGAGCGGTTCATAGCCTTGCACATGATATATGAAAGGATAGCACCTGATGAACCAACGAGTGAACCTGTTACTATCAGCAAGTCGTTGTTAAGCATGAAGCCTGCTGCAGCTGCAGCCCATCCTGAATATGAATTCAGCATCGAGATAACAACCGGCATATCTGCACCGCCGATGGACATAACCAGATGAACACCGAAAACAAAAGCAATCAGTGTCATGAGGATCAGAATTCCGTAACCGGTAGCGGAAACGCCAAGAGCAAGGAAAACACCGAACAGAACTGTGCAGAGAACCAGAGCCAGAAGATTCCAGTAATGCTTGAAAGGAAGCTCAAGAGCCTTGGACTTGATAATGCCTCTTAACTTTCCGAAAGCAATAATTGATCCGGTAAAGGTAACAGCACCAATGAAGATACCAAGGAAAATTTCAACCATTTCAACAACAATTGAACCGTGATCCTTTGCTTTTGCCTCAACAGCGGAACTCTTTTCAACCTTTGGCAGTTTGATTTCAACAACAACGGAATCATTCTTTGCAGTAGCAACGTATTCCAAAGGTGCTCTGGAGGTATTGAGAGCAATAGCATCACCAGACATGCTCAGACCTCTGACCGCATTGACATCAGGTGCTGCAAGACCAGGTTGAACCACAGTCTGAGCTGGAACAGCAGATACCTCTACGTCCGGAGTCTCACCGGCATTAAGATTGATGAATGTGCAAAAACCAACCAGAACCGCAGCCAGACCGACAAAACTGTGAAGCATAGCAATAAGTTCAGGCATACCGGTCATTTCAACCTTCAGTGCCAGATAAACACCGATAACAGCACCAATAGCCATGGCAACAGCAATCAGTGCAAAACCACCCCAGGCAAATGTAGGTCCGAAGATAGTGGCAACAAGGGCAATAACCATACCGACAATACCGGACAGGTTACCGGCTTTGGCGGTTTCCTGCTTGGAAAGTCCGGCCAGAGCAAGAATAAACAGGATCGCTGATATTATATAAGCGGCTGTAACTAAACCATATGACATTTATATATCTCCTACTTATCCTTTCTGAACATCTTCAGCATACGCTGCGTAACGGTAAAACCACCGAAAATGTTGATGGATGCGATAGTTACGGCAATAAATGAAATGATACTCACAGCAACAGAACCGTTGAACATCTGGAGAATGGAACCAACCACGATAATACCTGAAATCGCATTGGTTACAGACATCAAAGGAGTATGAAGTGCATGGGTTACATTCCATACCACATAATATCCAACCACACAAGCCAGCGCAAAAACGGTGAAGTGTGAAAGGAATTCTGCCGGTGAGAAATGAGCAATAACAGCGAAGATCACGACAGCCATTACAGCAAGTACCAGCTTAAGAACAGTACGATCCTTCTTGACTTCAGGAATCACCTGCTCCTTCTTCTGCTCTTTTGCTGCAGGAGCTGCAGATACGCTGATCTTTGGAGGTGGGAATGTAACCTCTCCATCTCTGACTACTGTCATATTGCGAATGACAACATCATCAAAGTTTATGTCGATATTGCCGTCCTTGGCAGGAGAAAGAAGTTTGCTGAGGTTTACCAGATTGGTTGAGTAAAGCTGTGATGACTGAGTTGGCAGACGGGATGCGAGATCAGTATAGCCGATCATCTTGACACCGTTCTCTGTAACAACAACCTTTCCTGCAACTGTTCCTTCACAGTTACCGCCTGTGGCAGCGGCCAGATCAACAATGACGGATCCGTTCTTCATGCTTGCCACCATGTCCTTGGTAATCAGTCTTGGGGCAGGACGTCCTGGAATTGCAGCTGTGGTGATAATAATATCAACATCCTTGCACTGCTGGGCAAAAAGTTCCATCTCAGCCTTGATGAATTCCTCACTCATCACCTTTGCATAACCGTCAGATGATGATCCGTCTTCCTTTTCCTTGAAATTGAGTTTCAGGAACTCGCCGCCCATTGATTCAATCTGTTCTGCGACCTCAAGACGGGTGTCAAAAGCACGAACAATCGCACCAAGAGAATGAGCTGTACCTATAGCGGCAAGACCGGCTACACCGGCACCTATAACAAGAACCTTTGCAGGAGGAACTTTACCTGCAGCTGTTATCTGACCAGTAAAGAAACGACCGAAAGCATGTGCTGCTTCAATTACGGCACGATATCCGGAAATGTTGGCCATGGATGAAAGAGCATCCATGGACTGAGCTCTGGAAATACGCGGTACCATATCCATGGCAAGCACATTTATCTTTCTGGTTGACAGTGTCTTAACCAGTTCCGGATTCTGAGCCGGCCACAAATAACTTACAAGAGTAGTTCCCTCTTTCAGTTTGGAGATTTCCTCAGCGGAAGGAGCATTAACCTTGTAAATCAGCGGGGCATTCCAGACCTCACTGGCTTTTACAATCTTTGCACCAGCCTCAACGTATGCTTCATCGGAGAAATTGGCTTTAACACCAGCCCCGGACTCAACAGCAACTTCAAAGCCGAGCTTGAGCAATTGGACAACAGTGGCTGGAGTTGCAGCAACTCTGGCTTCACCTGCTAGACCTTCTCTCGGTATACCTATTAACATGTCTTTAATCCTAATAGCGTTAAGCTACAAATTAACCCACGTGGCAAAGCCACATATAATCAGTGAACCCTTTACAGGGACACAAAAAACCTTGTACATTTTATCTAAAAATAAGACGTATATCAAAAAAATGTTAATGAACTGATAAGAGGTATTGCATCAGTAGAGAAAAACTGATGCATAAACAAGGAAATAGAAATGCTGCATGAAGTCTGCAGGAGAATGACAAATTCTGTTCATCCGGCTCTGCCAACCGAAGAAACGATGTGTTCCCTCTGAATGAACCTAATTGCCAAGCATGGAACCGGCCTTAGGAACGATACCTCCCTTGAATTTGAAAGGAATGGAAACTGTTGCAACACCGTTATTATGCTGCACGGCAAAATGGAGATGAGGTCCAGTTGTATATCCGGTATTACCTGACTGTGCAATAAGCTCTCCGGCTTTTACATACTGTCCTAGCTTTACCACCTGCGAATTAGCCTTTAAATGCACGTATATTGTCATAGTGCCATCACTGTGACTTATGCGGATATAATTGGCCTTGCCATGAGCAGCAGGATCAAGTCCGGCCTTGGTAAAATACATTTTCATATCCACAACCTTGCCATCCTTTGCGGCATAAACCGGAGTACCGACAGGCATTGATACATCAACAGCATAGCGGTTCTTCGGTCCCTTGTGAGAGAACTTTCCTCCATGGGCCTGAGTTACGCGATAACGTCCTTTGAACGGTATGAGAAACTCATCATTATTAAGCTGTTCGGCTTTTGTCGGGGTTCCAATGGAAAACTCTCGAGTCAGAGAAAACTGCTTGGTTTCGTCAATCTCATATATGTGTCCCAGGGAAACAATTGAGTTTCCCTGAACAGTAAAGATTTTATTAAACACTATATCCGTATCAATTGCCGACTCATCAGATGCCTTCAGGATCACAGAGATGGGTGAATACAGTCTGTTTTCAATAAGAACCTCCTGAGTAACCGCATCATAGGTCAGCAGTACGTCATCCTCGTGAGATTCGTCGAATTCCTCAATTTCTCCGACGTCATAACCGCCGTCAAGTCCTTCCTCTGCTGAGTCGGTGTAATGCGTTACACCCTTGTCATCAATGAAAAAGTATATCTTTGCTTCAGACGTGGCTGTCATAAACGCGAGAAAGCTGGCCAGAACCACACCTGCTGATCTGTTACTCAAAATCATCTTCATACATCGGACGGTTGCTGAGATTTATGATTTTTGATTTGTCCTTGACGATGTTTTCCTGCTGCTGTGGCAAGGAAACATTCTCCGTGCTGCCACCCCTTCTTATAACTGTACTCCCGTCATCGCCGGAACTCGCAGCTGAAACGTCTGATGATGAATCAGGCATTCTGTAGGTACCGTCACCGAACTGACTTGAATTTATGACTGTCGTCGTGGTTCCGTTCGGATTTGTAACAACTGAGTCATCGGGGATATCCTCATACGCAAAATTACCGGAATTACCACCTGTTGATTCCTCCTGGGAAGCGAAATGGGTCACTCCGTTCTCATCAACATACCAATACACTTCGCCGCCAGCCACTGCACAGGACTGGTTCAGCATCCAAAAAAGAAAAGCAGCAACCAAACTTCTTCCTGTCATTTTTTACTCCTCTCCAACATCATCAGAATTGCATCCTCCCTTGTTCCGTCAGCACACGGGTAATATTTTTTTCTAACCCCGTTCCTGAAGTACCCGAATTTCGAGTAAAGATGTATGGCTCTGTCATTTGAGACTCTGACCTCAAGAAAAGATTTTTCACACTCAAGTCGTTCCAGAATATCACAATAACTTTTCATAAGCGAAGTTCCGATACCCTGATCCTGAACAGAAGGCTCAACGGATATATTTTCAAGTTCAGATTCCGGTAACAGCACAGAATACACCAGGAAACCGCGAAGACAGCAATTCTCATCAAAATATCCGAGAACATTGCTCCTGCTGTTCGGAGCAAAACATTCCCTTATAAGCCTGTCAGACCATGGAGAAATCTGGGATGATTTTTCTATTTCCGCCATTCTCCCGGCATAAGCCGCATTGTTAAGGATTTCAACTCTGCCTTCCATACAGCATCCCGGAAGCAAGAAGTGAATTCCAAAGAGTCTTTTTACCTTTATAGCCAATAATACAGTTAAAACCGGATTTTTCTGCAGCCACAGTCGGATCGGTGATCAGCACCCAGTCTCCTGCTTCAGGTTCTGCCCCCGGATCTATTCTGATATGGGGTATAAGAATCTGCAGATCACTTAACCACGAAGGAACAGGACCAACAATTGCAAGACAGCCGGATGAACCCGACTGAGAACTGTCGGGCGAATCACAGACTCCTGAAGGACAGCCGTAAATCTGCTCTCCCATCAGATACATAAGTGTTTCAAGACTGTTCATATTTCACCGGACTCCGTTCTAACCAAAGAAGTAATAAGAAAGACATACAGAGGCAATCATAGCTGCAAAATCGGCTGCAAGACCGCAGGCTATTGCGTGGCGTACCTTTGAAATGCCAACAGATCCGAAATAAACGGCAATCACATAAAATGTTGTCTCGGTAGATCCCTGCATGACAGTTGAAAGTTTCCCCTGAAAAGAATCCACGCCATAGGCGTTAATCACGTCAATCATCATAGCACGTGCTCCGGATCCCGACAAAGGCTTGGCTATGGCAACAGGAATAGCATCAACAAACCTTATATCTGAAAAGACAGCTGATGATACATACCTGATCAAATCAAGAATAAAATCGAGTGCCCCCGATGCTCTGAAAAAACCTATGGCAAAAAGCATTGCCACCAAAAACGGAAGTATCTGCAGTGCTGTATCAAATCCCTCTCTCGCCCCTGATACAAAAACTTCAAAGGTTTTAACTCTCTTCAGCATTGAAAAGGCAAAAACCGAACCTATGAGGAGCATAAGAATAAGATTCGCCACCAGTTTTGACTGTTCAGAAAGATTTGTTCCGGCATAAATGCCCCATGCCACTACAGATGCAATCACAGCCATAAGAACAGCAAAGGTAATCATAACAGGAATTCGAAACAGCGGAATTTTCTGAACAAGTGCCGTTACAAGAAAACCTGTTATCGTTGAAACTGATGTGGCAAGAATTATAGGAACAAAAACCTCCGCCGGTGATGAAGCTCCGAACTGAGCCCGGTAAAGAAACACCGTAACAGGGAAAAGACAGACTGATGATGTATTCAGCACCAGAAACATAATCTGTGCGTTACTTGCAGTATCTCTGCTCGGATTTACTTCCTGAAGATCCTTCATGGCTCTGATGCCGAGAGGTGTCGCAGCATTATCAAGACCGAGCATATTTGCAGAAAGATTCATTGTGACCGAACTGATGGCACGGCTACCGGCAGGCACATCCGGCATGATAGCCCTGAAAAGAGGACTTAGCACCCGTGCGATCAGATCCATTATGCCGACAGCCTCCATCACTCTGCAGACGCCAAGCCATGCACACAGCAGCCCCGACAGTCCGATAGAAATTTTCACGGCACTGTCCGCAGAGGAGAAAAATGACTCCATCATACTGTTGACTATATCAGTATTACCAAGTGCCAGATGGATGCACGACGCCAGCACCGAAAAAACAATAAGCAGAGCCCAAATGATGTTAAGCATAAAAATCCCAGTAAAAACTGCAGTAATTTTATCATCAAACCATGTCCATTTGTCTCAAAAAAGAAAACCCGCAGCCAGAAGATAGCCACGGGTCGGACTGGTATCAAAAAATCCTTACGGACGGTTGCCTACAAAAACAACTACAACTTTGTCACTGCCCTTTTCACGGACAAAGGCATAGTAAGGACTCTTTGGTTTGCTGATTTTCTTATGAGTTCCTTCAGCAATTGCAGGATGAGCAAGTCTGAAATGATTCAACTTGCTCCAGTGCTGATAAAGATCCTTGTATTCAGGCTTATTCAGATCGCCCCAGTTCATGTCAGAACGCAGAGCCTGATCCGGATATCCGCCGTCAGCCATAAGACCTCTTCCAGACTCATCTCCATAGTAGATCTGAACCTGACCAGGAAGCATCAGGAAACTGTTGGCAGCTCTCTTCTGCAGGCTGAAATCCTTAAAATCACCCCAGAACATCTTAGTGTCGTGTGACGAAATATAGCTCAGGCCATTAAAATGAGGATCATTTCCAATGAGTTTGGCATAGTTGGAATATGTAACCTCGGCATCTGCCATACACTGGGCAAGTTCGAAGGATTTACGCTGATAATCAAAGTTAATCAGAGAATCAAAACCGTTCTTGTAGTACAGATCATCATGAGACAAACCGTGATCCCAGACCTCACCCACCATAAACAGAGGCAGATCATCGAGTTTCTCAGACGGATGCTCCTTCTTCCATTCCTTCAATGCAGCTGACGCTGACTGATTGAGTTTCTTCCAGGCCTGAGCCTGAACGTGCTTTACCGTATCACAGCGAAGAGCATCTATACCGAAGTTACGGACCCAGTACGTGTGCCAGCTTACAAGGTAATCAAGAACTGTTGCATTATCCAGCTGCTTGGCTCTGGTGTCCTTCTTGTTCTTAAGGAATTTAGGCAAATCAACAGGCTGTTTTCCTTCTGTAATAAAATCAGGAAGACCTGCAACACCCATATTCTGATCGTCATTACCAGGTGCCTGATGATGAGGGAAACCTGCTCTTATCCACTTGTTGCCCCACCAGTCCAACCAGTTCTTGCTGTTATAGTCCATAAACTGTGAATATGCCTGCCAGTTTGCCATATTCTTCGGCTTGTACTCTGCCCATTTCTTAGGAAGATCGCCGGTATTTTTAGCCACATCCTCTAGGCCGAAATCCTGCAAATCTGCCAGGGTTGCATATCCCGGATGATTCATAACAGTATCAACAATAAGCCTAATGCCCCTCTTATGACACTCCTTCACAAGATTCTTCAGATCTTCATCCGTTCCATAATTCGGATCGAGTCGGGTAAAATCAGCTGCCCAGTAGCCATGATAGGAAAAGAACGGGAATGAGTGATTCTGATCGCCTCCTCCGATATAACCGTGAGACTGCTCAACCATCGGAGTAATCCAGATGGCGTTTATACCAAGATTCTTTAGATAATCCAGCTTCTGGATGATTCCCTTGAAATCGCCTCCATGAAATGTTCCGATTTCATCCTTGCCATCCTTGAAACGACCGAAAGAATAATCATTTGATTTATCGCCATTGTTAAAACGATCAGTAAGAAGGAAATATACAACAGCGTTATCCCATGAGAACGGTTTGATTTTTTTACTTTCCTCTGTTGCAGGCTCAAGAAGCACCAGACCCTCAGCCGAAGCACCCGGAGTAACCTTAACCTTGCCGCCAGCAACCTTCATAGTTGCACCTGTATAGGCATCTCTTAACATTGTTCCGTTAGGCCATACTCCTGTAACATCAACAGTTACCGGACCTCCACGATAAGTAATACACTTGGCCTTAGGAACCTCGCGCTTGACCTCAACCACACCCGATGTTGCACGAATGGCCTTGATTGTAGGGGTCTTCGGATTGAACATGCTGAGACTGAATGTATAGTTTCCAGGAAGCATAATGTTCATCTTGAAGGTTTTGTTCTGTGCACATGTAGTTGCCTTGGTGGTTTTTCCGAACAGCAACTTTCCATCGGCACCGACATCGGCCACAAATGAATTGGCACAGGATTTTTTCTTGTCAGCGATAAGAATCTTATGCTCACCCTTTGCCAGAGCTACGGTTGCGTCAAACATATAGTTCAAACTGGCATTTCTCTGAAACTGAGCATCCTGAACCAATTTACCATCAACATAAACATATACAGGCTCACTGAATTCATATGGTGCAGCAGCTTGAGCGCCTGAAACCAACCCGGCTGTTGCGGCAAAAGTCAAAGCAGCAAGATATTTAATTTTGTTCATAATCGTTTTCCTTACGTAAAGATAACTTGATTCTAGAGGATATCACAGACAAAATCAGTGAAGCGGATTATGAAATCGTGCATAACAGTTTAAAATCATAATTAAATCTGCCGGTAGCCCTTGAATAATTCACCTGATCTATTTAAATCTAACCACCAGGCTAAATCTGAACAGGTATCGAAAGCCATCCGGGATTTTGAACCCGGCAAAATTCAGAAATCTTGGCACAGCCTAATTTTGACTGACATCACAAAATATTTATATTATAATCGCTCAAATTACAAAATGAGATACAAACTCTAATGAACACTCGTACTTGTCTGATTTTCTCCCTTTTGGCCATGCTTAACTTTTGCTGTGCACCGTTGCAGGCTTTTGCCGGTTCAGAAACAGCATCAAAAATATCAACAGCTGCCTGCCAGTCCGATGAGAACCTTGAGAAACAAAAAAAAGTTAAGATAATGGAAAACTACTATCTGAAAAGAGGTAGAACTCCTGAAGAAGCCCGCAGGGAAGCCATGGAATCTGTCAACGCACAGGAAGCGAGAGAAAAACTCAGGAAAGAAGGCAAGATAACAGTGTCTCCGATGATAAAAGCTAATTCTAACAAAGAAATCAAAACTCCGAGAAACGTGGCGGATGTTCAGAAAACAGCAGAAAAATCATCCCGCACTGTAGATATAGTCGTTGTTCAGAAGTCGTTACACCAGATGTTTCTGATAAAAAACAACAAGATTCTGAAAAAATACTTTGTCGCTTTAGGCAAGTCTCCGAAGGGTCATAAACAGCATCGCGGCGACAATCGAACACCGGAGGGTACTTACATTCTTGATTACAAGAACGTGAACTCGGCATATCTGCTCTCTATCCATATCTCATACCCCAATGAGGAAGACAGAAAATCAGCCAGACTCCGCGGTGTAGACCCCGGAGGAATGATTATGATACACGGACAGCCAAACAGAATCGGCTACTCTGCTGATGAAGATCAGGAAGGTGAAGTCAATGTCGACAAGTTCCTCCAGCCATCTAACTGGACGAACGGATGCATAGCACTGCTAAACAGCGATATGGCCGAAGTCTACAGAATGATCGAACCGGGTACACCAATAACCATTCTGCCATAGGACAGCTACAGAAGTTTAAAAGCGTTCTTGCTTGAAGAACGTTTCCTGCTTTTCTTTGGACGTTCTCCTTCAGAATCAGCGTTTTTCTTTCCTTCTGCAGGTTCATCCCCGCCGACAAGTTTGAGTTCAGGACTCTTTTTTGCAGAATTTTCATCAGAGGAATCTGTCTGATGATATGAAGGATCGTCTGGAAGACCGACATACAAATTTGACGAAGGTGTCAGCAGAGCCACAATTGCCCCCATAGGCACAAACACATCCTTAACCTCACCGTTGAATCTTGCCTGAAAAACAACGCTTTCCTCAGTAATCTCTATTCTGCCAAGAGCCTCAGTTGTGATATTAAAACAAATGATATGGGTCTGAGGATTTATAAAAGTTTTAAACTCTTTTTCAAAAGCTGGTCCGATGTAGGATGAATCCACCTGCATATACACTTTTTCACCATTGTCAGTAAAATAGTTGTAGTACGCTTTGAACATATACGGTTTCAACGGGTGCTTCATAGTTCAAATCTCCGAAAAACAGTTTCTCTTCTATTTTTTCGCACTTTCAACCAATGCCCGCTGATTAATTTCATCACTGGTCAGCGAACTTCTGAAGGATTCACGATTAAAAAGAGTGTTCATGTACTTCTGCCACAGTTTCGAACTTGGTCCAGTCAGATTCACATTCAGCATAGGCAGGCGCCATAAAAGAGGAGCGACGTAACAGTCAAAAATAGAAAACTCATCACCCATAAAGAATTCAGTATTCCGTATGGCATCAGATGAAGAAATCAGAGTTTCTTTTAAATCTCTTACAGACTTAGTATCTTTCGGATTTGCGGTTATTTTTTCAGCAAGGGAATACCAGTCCTGTGCAATTCTGTAAAGCATCAGTCTGGTTTCTGCTCGAGATATAGGGTATACAGGCATCAGTGGAGGATGAGGATATCTTTCATCCAAATATTCCAAAATAATAACAGGATTATAAATAACCAGATCCCTGTCAACCAGAGTAGGAACCTCACCATACGGATTGCAGTCGAGAAGCTGCTTATTCGTGCAATCAAGATCAACTTCCACCAGATCGAATGTAACATTTTTTTCCTGCATAACAATTCGAACCAAATGACTGTATATGGAATTGGAATGAGAAAACAATATGATAGACGAATGCCTACTTGAAGCCGAAACCATCATTCCCCCTTTTGCTATCCGTCAAACACAAACGGCAGTCTCCATCAGGCAGACTCAGCCAGAAACAGAGTAAACAACACCTGTAAAGCCACCACATTGCAACGGAATAAACCAACAAACAGAAAAGCCGTAGATATAAATTATCACGTCTAATCGATTATTAGTGCAAATAAAATCACAATTCAAAAGAATTAGAGATGTAACTTGGGGAAAAGAACGATTAAAACTGCAGTTTTAAACTGTCGACAGAAGGAAAAGGAGAAGACCCGACTGATGCCGGGTCCAAAGGAAAAGAATTGACAAAATTAACGCTTTGAGTACTGCGGACGTTTACGAGCCTTATGCAGACCAACCTTCTTACGTTCTACACAGCGGGCATCTCTTGTTACAAAACCGGCCTTGCGTAATTCTGGACGAAGTGATTCATCATAAGCCATCAGAGCACGTGTTATACCCAAACGGATTGCACCTGCCTGACCAGAAGCTCCACCACCTTTAACAGTGATGTAAAAATCAAACTTGTCTGCCATTTCTACCAGTTCCAGTGGCTGACGTACAATCATTCTGGAAGTTGGACGACCGAAATATTCATCAAGAGAACGCTGATTGATAACGATGTTACCAGATCCTGCCTTAGCGAAAACACGTGCGGTTGAACTCTTGCGACGGCCTGTGCCGTAAAACTGCTGACTATTTACCATCTCAATGTCCCCCGATTAAATGTCTAATACCTTCGGCTGCTGAGCTGCATGATCATGCTCTGCACCAGCATAAACCTTTAACTTTTTGAACATTGCACGACCCAGCGGTCCCTTTGGCAACATACCGCGAACTGCTGACTGAATGACCATTTCAGGTTTATCAGCAATCATAACGCTGAAAGGAAGAGACTTTATTCCACCAGGGAAGCCTGAATGATGATGATACATCTTATCAGTGAACTTCTTACCGGTTACGCTTACCTTTGCTGCATTGATAACGATGATATAGTCACCGGTATCCATAAAAGGAGTGTATTCTGGTTTGTGCTTACCACGTAAACGAGAAGCAATCTCAGCTGCAAGGCGACCCAATGTCTTGCCCTCAGCATCAACAACATACCAATCACGCTTGATGGTGCTTGGCTTAGCAACATAACTTTTCATTACAGTTATTACCCATTATATTACTGTTAAAAAATGGCAAAAAAAATGCCTATCCTGATGACGTGAATATGCCCCTTCGAACTTATCCGCGTCCGTTGTACCTAACAATACAACCAAAAAGTGGGTAGGCTGATTATACATAAAAATGTTCAAAACACAAAACTGATTTTGTGATCCAAACAAAAAAATTTATCGGTGTAAACTCAGTGCTTTTACCGATAAATTTCTGGTTCACAATAATTACTATTTGAATTTAACTACCTGTGAATAGTATCCTCAGCAACGGTAACCTCAAGTTCACGCAATGAGCCGTCTCTAAGAACTTCTATTTTAATAGAAGAATTTGGTGCAGTTTCCGCAATAATATCCATAGCCATCTGAGCGTTGGTAATTTTTACTCCGTTAAAGGTAAGCATGATATCGCCTACCTGAATACCGCCCTGCTCAGCCGGACCTGCGGGAGCGATTTTCTCCACAATAAGTCCATGATTCGGTCCAAGATTAAGAAGATTCGCTGTGACTGAATCCACATCAACAGTTTTTATTCCAAGATAACCCCTGACTACCCTGCCCTTGTTTACAAGATCTATCATAATCCTCTTGGCTAGTGCATAAGGCACGGCAAAAGCAATATCATTTCCATCAGAACTGCTTCCATTGGAATATGTACCGGAATTAATTCCTACAAGTTCGCCCAGAGTATTAATCAGAGCTCCGCCGGAATTTCCAACCCCCACATAGGCATCAGTCTGAAGCAGATCCTGTCTTCCATTTGAATTAGGCCCCATGGTTCCAAGTCCCGAACGCCCTTTTGCACCAATTATTCCCATTGTTACAGACTGACCCACGTTAAAAGGGTTACCTATGGCTAGAACTATGTCGCCTACCCTGGAGACTCTCTTATCGTTCTGGGGGATTACAGGAAGATTCTCGGCTTCAATTTTCAAAACAGACAGATCTGTAAGAATATCACTGGCAACTAACTGAGCGTCAAATATACGTCCATCCTGCAGTGCAACAATTATTTCCTCTGCATCAGCTATAACATGGTAATTGGTAAGTATATAGCCATGAGAGCTCATGATAACACCGGATCCCAGTGCATCAGGCTGGAGAATGGATTTTCCTGTATTCGAATCTATCTGTTTTGTTTTGGTATAAACATTTACAACAGCAGGAGCAGCCCTGGCTACAGCATCATGATAGGAAGCTGGGGCCGTCAGTGTATTAAAAATGTAGGAAAGTGAAAAAGCACCGTTAGTTACAGAAGGAACACAGACAATCATGACAAGACTTACAGCAAGTCCAAGTAAAACAGCATTCGCAATATATTTGTATAATTTCATAACACGTTTTTTGTTAGACAATCTCGGAACTATTTTATACTAATTTGAATAAGAGCCATAACCATCTGACAACAGGAATTTTTTTCAAAATCAGATCCTGTTTATCATACACACAACAAAAAAAAACCTTCCTCATTTCAGAAGAAGGTCATGTTAAAAAAACTAAAATGAATATTAGCGGATAATAATAAACATGTTCATTCTTCCGCGAACCACATTAAGAGCCTGAGTACCTTTGCTCTTGGACAGTATCTTATTCAAATCTTCGACTGAATTTACAGGTTCACGATTTACTCCGACGATGATATCACCCTTCTGCAGACCATACCGCGCAGCGTTAGACTTCTTATCGATAGAGACAATTTCAGCACCTTTAACTTTACCGGTGGCCGTTTCAAGTTTGACTCCGTCAAAGACAGAATTAACCTCCTTGTTGGAAGATTCTATTCTCTGACTCTCAGCCTGCTTAAGTGTGACATCCCTGGTAATCTCCTTACCGTCACGAATGATACCTAAGGTAACCTTGGAACCAGCACCAATTGTAGCAATCCTTGCTCTCAGTTCGTTAAAAGATGTAATTTTATGTCCGTTGAGCGAAATAATTATATCACCAGCTTTAATACCTGCCTCTTCAGCGGCGGAACCTTCCATTATCTGGTTTACAAAAGCACCCTTGTTCTGCTGAGCTCCGAATTTCTCTGCGAGATCAGGAGTGAGTTCTCCACCCATAATTCCAAGAAAACCACGACGAACTTCACCATACTTTATTAACTGTTCAGTAATGCTCTTAACCATATTTGAAGGAATTGCAAAACCGATACCGACATTGCCTCCATTTGGTGCAATAATAGCTGTATTGATACCAATAAGATTTCCCTTCAAATCAATAAGAGAACCGCCACTGTTTCCCTGATTTATAGGGGCATCAGTCTGAATATAATTTTCAAACTGATTTCCACCGCCATCAACGGAACGACCTAATGCAGATATGATACCGTAGGTAACGGTGTGACCCAGGCCGAACGGATTACCAACAGCAATTGCGAAATCACCTACCCTCAGTTCGTCAGAATCGGAATACGAAACAGCGTGAAGATCTTTGGCTTCAATCTTCAGAAGTGCTACATCTGATTGAGGATCAGCACCAATCTTCTTAGCCTCAAACTGTCTGCCGTCATGAGTTGTAACAGTAATTTTCTTTGCTTCGTCAATTACATGATTATTAGTTACGATGTAGCCTTCCTTGGAATCTACAATTACACCAGATCCCAGAGCTTTAAAAGGTCTTTCATAACCCCGAGGGTTTTCAAACGGATCAAAACCGAAGGGATCACCAAAGAAGAAAGGCATATTGCCACCGCTGACTTCCTTGCTACCTTCTACATTGATAGTGACAACAGCGGGAAGGACTTTGTCAATGATTGGAGCAAGAGAAGGAACCGAACGTGATTGCGATGCCGTGGCATCAATCAAAGGCAGTGCATCAGCTTGAACGCTGACACTAAAACTTGCTAGAGCACCGGATATTATGCAAACTGAAACCAGTTTCTTAAGATTTACCATTTAACTCTCCTTAATCATAATGTGATTTACCACACATTATGAGACTGAATGAGAGTTAAATAGTTCCCTGACTAGTCTTCATAATCCTTAGGCTGAACAGAAGGACCTGCAGAGACGACGGAAGGAGAAGGCTTTTTAAGATCCTTCAGAGATTCAAGTGATGAGATAACCTTAGGATCATTCTGGTTCTCCTTTGACAGAGAAGTACTGATATCCTGAGACATATCACCAAAATGCTGAAGCAATTTCTGATACTGATCATCAAACTGCTGGAAAAGAAATGCTGTTTCTGAAAGATGATGCTTCATTTTATTTCTGAGATTACCTAGTTCAAGTTTAGTAACCTCCAAATCACGTTCAGCATCACTTTTACGAGCAAAACAATAATGCCCAAAAAGGACACCCAGAATAAATATCAAAACATCGCAGACAACTATAATCCACATTATAAAAATCCTATTTGCACCAACAAAGTAAACGAAAATATACTCTACTTTTCAGCAAACTTTATTGATCTGATACAAAACTTAAGAAAAAACTCTCAAAAACAGAATCTTTAGGATCTGAAAAATTAGCATTTCAACTCTGTTTAAACAAATCTGAAAAAATAGACGAAGAAAAAGAAAGGGTACAAAAAAACACATAAAAAAAAGCAGGCATCAAACCTGCTGATTATGCTAAAAGTGGCGGAACGGACGGGGCTCGAACCCGCGACCTCCTGCGTGACAGGCAGGCGTTCTAACCAAGCTGAACTACCGCTCCGCGAAAGGGGTGCCTGACAATTACCTACTCTGACATGGCGGGAAGCCACACGACCATCGGCGCAACGACATTTCACTTCTGTGTTCGGAATGGGAACAGGTGGTACTGACGCGCTATTGCTGTCAGGCG